>ENA-ORDI01001117-ORDI01001117.1-marine-metagenome-genome-assembly--contig:-NODE-1117-length-15360-cov-3.441733_pt1 | contig 15360 bp, 11 predicted proteins | sample MGYA00248628_ERZ508525 | MGnify/ENA primary metagenome ERZ508525 (study PRJEB26195, sample SAMN05422138) | marine metagenome | isolation source: East of Porto Seguro, South Atlantic Ocean | place... | reverse complement strand
TTGAGATCATCCAATTTTATGAATGGTAAAAAATCTTTCACTGCACCGTAAAATTCCGCTCTTTTATCTTCATCAACGCTATAATCCAGATTACCGTCTTCCAAATAAAAGGTATTGGGGCCTAGTTTCAATCTGCCAGAAATATCAGTGGTTGTATGAATCCCCAAACCAACATTATTCTGCTCTGGTACAGGATATATCAATCTTGAAACAAATTTCTCCTTGCCATTGCCCACACTAAAATACTCCCCTTTCCAAAACTGTAGTTTGTAATCAGGATCATCAATGCCAGCCATGGCAGAAATATCATTGGCGCCCAGACCGGCAGAATTCACTATTATTTCCGTGGTAAAAAAAATTTCACTTGAATCCGCATCCAGAGCCAATAACTCGTAACCGCTTTTTATCTTTTTAATTTTCTTTACTTCTACCTTATACACTGTGTCTACACCATTCACTTTGGAATCATGCTCAAGATTCAGCATGAACTGGTGAGAATCAACCACACCAGATCTTGGAAAATACAGTCCATATTCTGCATTGACATGGGGTTCAAGTGCTAATATTTCATCCTTATTACATAATTTACCACCCTGCACCCCATTTCTTTCTGCATTGGCCAATAATTCAGTTAATTTCCGCTTACCAATTGGTCCCTGGGCCACGATCAGTTTGCCGCAAATATTATGAGGAATGGATCTTTCTGTACAATAATCGTATAAAAGTTTTTGCCCTTTGATACACAAGTCTGCCTTTAGCGAATTCTGTTTATAATACAGTCCTGAATGGACCACTTCACTGTTTCGGCTGGATATACCCCGGCCAAAACTTTCTTCTTTATCAATTATTAATACATTCTCATATCTTTCAGACAATTCTCTCGCTGCTGCTAAGCCAACAACGCCGGCGCCAATCACTGTAACCTTGTAATCCATATAATTATATTAACTTTTTTTTATGGAAAGACCAGAAGCTGCCGACTTTATTGATAATACCCCAAGTATTATAAAAACAATTTTATGCGCCTTTTCATGGAATTTTAAAATAATAGCCAACCATAATTGGCCATTGAGAAACAACAATCCTAGTAAGGGAAGTATAATTAGCAAGACAAGCTGATAAAACACTAGTATACGAATAAATTCCTTATTCCCGGCTGCAATCAATAGTGTTAATGCAAATAGTATATGGCCATTGAATGGCAACTCAAATTTTGCTCGGATTTCAGACTTCGAATTTTGCCTGATTAAATCAATTTCATCAATAGCAGTTTCGATATAATAATTATCTTTTTTGAGTATAAATTTTTCTACAAATGGTCCAATATGTACCTCCGTTACGAATCGCTGCAGAGGTCTTAAGAGCCCTAAATAAATAAATGAAAATGCTATCAGGCAGAGGAAAACCCGGCGCCAGAAAGAAAAGACTGCTGATCGCTGTTTTCTGTCCAGAGATACCATAGGGTTAAAACTATGGGATAAAAAATAATAAAAGAACTGTATTCATGGTAAATATTCATATACTGCGGCAGATAATAATTGGTCAAGGTGAAAGTGGCGATACGAAATACATTGGCGAGAAATATAAAAAACAGTCCGCCAGCCAGGAAATATAAGCGTTTATCCATGGGGCCCGGGTAAGCGATAATAAATCCAGCATAAAGCCCCAGCAGTTCAAGGCCATTACAGCCGTTCTGGACCTCGATACCACGATTACCAACCACACAAATAAAACGGGCAGCCGCTTCGATCTCCCACCCCAAGAATGAAAGAGACCCAGCCGCCAGACTAACCCCGGCATGACTGAGCCAGGTATCCAACCAGAAGTCCGGTAGCAATACGTATTGATAAAGCACTTCCCAACCGCCGTAGATGAATCCAGCCTTGATTAAAAATAATGCCAGCGGCGATAGTTTCATTTTATTAATGCAGCTCATAAATTTTCCAGTGAACTACAAATTATATTAGAGCCTATTCAATATCCAGCAAAGTAGACGCAATCAGTTCAATAAACGTATTAATCTGCTTGAGTACATCCATCAGTTCCACGTGGAGTTGATGAGTGGCCACCGATTCCGATACGTCACCACTGACCCGCTTAAAATGCTCCAGGCGATACTTTTCCTCCAGGTCCTTGTACTTCTCGCCCTTGGCCATGATCTTAGCGGCTTTGGCCCGATCAAATTTGGTAAAGAATTTATTTAGGCGCTTGACCTGCTTGAGCAATTTCCCATGGTAACCCAGAATTTCTTCCTGCCCGGCAGCAGAGAAGCTTTCTGCGAGGCTTTCCTTTTTACCGACCAGATTATCAAAACGAAGTTTGACCATATTGTTGATCGAATTGAGGTAATTGACCGTAGTTACGAGAGCGAACACTTCCTTCGACTGTTTCTCAGTAAGGTCTTGCCGGCTGATCTTGACTAGATAATCGGAAATATTTTCGTTCAGATAAGCAATCTTATCCAAACGCTGGTGCAACCCTGTATGCAGATCCTGATCCGGGTTTTCTACATCACCCTCATCCTCAGCACCGATGAAAGGACGGACCAAAGAGCCAACTACCCGTTCCGTAAGACCAACTACGCCCCCTATCTCCGCTTGGGCACTATTAATCGCGGCCCCTGGTTGATTCAATACCTTTTCATCCAGATTCAATATGGCCGGCTGCTCAATATTGCGCAGTTCTTCCTTATCAGGGAAATAACGGATAATGGTCTTGGAAATAAAGGGCGTGAAAGGGATAAAGATGATCGTGGCCATAATATTAAAAATTGTATGCGCATTGGCGATCTGGCGGGGCACATTATCAGATGTCTGAGCTATAAAATCAGCAAAATATGGGATCCAAAAACAAAACAACAACACACCGATAATATTGAAGGTTACATGACCAATGGCCACCCGCTTGGCATCACGACTTGCATTCAGTCCGGCTAGGATCGCTGTTACGCAGGTGCCGATATTGGCGCCAAAGATCAATGGTATACCAGCTTCCAGCGTTATGGATCCGCTACTTGCTAAAGTAATGACAATTCCTGTGGTAGCGCTGCTGCTCTGGATCAAGGCGGTGAAAACGGCACCGGCAATAATCCCCAGAAATGGGTTCTCAAAACTGGTGAGAATACTGTTGAACGTTGGATCGGTCCGCAGTGGTTTCATTGTATCAGACATAACCTTCATACCATAAAACAGTAGACCAAACCCAAGAATCACAAAACCCAGATGTTTCACCGTATCTTTTTTAGCAAAAAGGGACATACCCGACCCGGCAGCGATCAATAGCAGTGCATAATCAGTTACCTTAAAGGCCACGATCTGGGCAGTAACCGTACTGCCGATATTGGAGCCCAGCACCACACCAAGTGCCTGGGCAAAATTCAGTAAGCCAGAATTAACGAAACTGACCAGCATAACGGTGGTGGCACTGCTGCTCTGGATCACCATGGTAACAAACGCACCGATAAAGACAGCTATAAACCGGTTAGAGGTCAGTTTTTCCAAGATGGCGCGCATACTGTCACCAGCAGTCATTTTCATGCCATCACTCATCATTTCCATGCCATAAAGGAACATACCCATACCACCTAGCAGACCGGTAACTATCAAAAACAAGGATATTTCACTATCATTACTGGAACTGCTGGCGTAGAGGTTGGTGGTAAGAACAACCAGCAGGACAAATAAGATCGCAGAGGGATATATGTTCCGTTTAAACAACATAGACGGACGTATATTAACAATTATTCAAGTATATATTAACAAAAACACTGCCTGCAGCAGTGTTACAGCCAAACGGTAAATCTAAGTCAGTTCTCTAATTTGTAATCGCTGTATAACTGTGACACAATGCCATCGGGTAGACCCACCTGGGGTACAACCATCTTTTTGGCCCCAGACCATTCCATACAACGGGAGTATATCTTCCCGGCATGGACAATTACATCAGCCCGATCCGGCCGCAGTTCCAGTTTTACAACGCGATCGTGAATTGAATAAGGTTCGATCTTTCTGATAGTTGACTCGATCTCGCTGATGGTAACACTTCCACCCTTGATCTTTTGCAGCAGCGTGAGGATCTTATTAATATTGCCGCCGCTACCAATTGACTGAATATTTTTAATGTTGGCGGTCTTATCTACAATCCATTCCTCCATGCCAGCCCAATTCGCCTTGGTCACTTGTTTCTCTAACAGACGGACCGACCCAATGGGAAATGATTTGGAAGCCAGTTCTTTTTTATCCTTGATCAACGTCAATTCGGTACTGCCGCCGCCGACATCAACATAGAGGCAGTGCTGCTTTGGTTTTAGATGGCGATCAATGCGGGTGGCAATAATGATCTGCGCCTCTTCCTTACCGCTGATGATATTCAGATCAATATTCGTCTCATTCTTTACACGACCGACCAATTCCATGCCGTTTTTGGCCTGCCGCATAGCAGATGTAGCGCAGGCTTTGAATGTAATGGGATCATAAGCCCGTACCAGCGCCTTAAAACCGTGCATCGTGGCTATAAAACGATCACAGGTATCATTACTGATAGTACCGGCGGTAAAGGCATCGTGCCCCAAGCGCAGAGGCATACGGATCATGGACTCCTTGACAAACGTGGGTCCATGACTATTTTCCAGAACGCGGCAGAAAAACAGACGCATGGCATTACTACCGACATCAATAGCGGCGAAGCGCAGGCCTTCTTCCATCAGCGTTTTTTATTTTGAAAGGGATAAAGCGGTAGGATTAAAAGTTGATTGTGCGCCGAGGTTTGCACTAACGAACTTAATCAACGATGGAATCGCTACAAAGCACCGATTGTGAATGCATTGTTATCTTACCGTAAACAAATCAATTTTCGAGGTTAGCCTACCCGCTCAAACGGATGTCCGCCAAAATGGTTGCGCTGGGCCTGGATCAAATTCGCCGGCGACTGCCCCTGGGTATAACCAAGGTAATAATTCAAGGCTGCTGAAAAAACAGGCAGTGAATAACCAGCATCCAGGCCGGCTGCCACAAGTTGTTTTAACGCTGGTGTACAAGACTGCAAATGCCCTACAATATCATCATGCAATAAAACGCTATTACCACTTTCTAGTATACCCACCAATTCTCCCATCAACTGCGACTGAATGATGCAGCCCTTCGTCCAAATCCGGGCTATATCCGATAATCCTGCTTGCCATTCATGTGTAGACCTGGCTTCACGAAGTAAATGAAAGCCAATAGCATGGTTAATGATCCTTGCACCACGGTAACCGTCCCGAACAGAATTGATAAATTTTTGCTTATCACCTGAAAAAGTTTTTCGTGGTAGATTATATTTTTTTTCTGCACGGAGGCGTTCGTCTTTCATGCCGGAAAGGTACCTGGCCATGAGCGCTTCTGAAATTGTACTGCCTGGCACACCAAGATCCATGGCCGACGCAACACTCCAGCTACCAGTACCCTTTTGCCCGGCATTATCTAATACCTTATCAATGAATGGTTCGTCCCCATCCTTTTGGGCAAGTATATCTGCTGTAATCCGTAATAAATAACTAGCCAGGTCCGCTTTCTGCCAGGTCTTGAAAATAACGGCAATCTCTTGTGGCTCAACCTGACAGTAATAGCGCAATAAATGATAGACTTCAGCCAGCAGCTGCATCTCTGCGTATTCAATACCATTATGAACCATTTTCACGTAATGACCTGCACCGCCAGCGCCAATATAGGAACAACAAGCTTTCCCAGAACTATCCTGGGCCGCAATACTGCAGAGTAGATCACTGACCTTTTCATATCCCGTACCGCCAACCATGATTGCGGGCCCCTGCCGGGCCCCATCCGGCCCACCAGAGATGCCTGCACCAAGGTAATCGATATTCATGGTTTCTAGATCCTGCAAGCGCCGCTCAGTGTCCCGGTGATGAGAATTACCCCCATCAACAATTAGATCACCAGCTTTAAGAAATGGTGTAAGGTTTTCTATTACTTCATCGACAGCAGCGCCGGCGCTAACCAGCAATAATATTTTCCGTGGTGCAGCAAGTGATTGGACAAAGGGTCCCCACTCATCAAAACCAACCATGGTTTCCCGATGCTCGCTCTTTGCCACAAAATCCTGCGCTACATTTTCTTCTACCCCATCCAGGTGACGATTGAAAACGGAAATCCTGTAGCCCTTTTCCGCAATATTTAAGGCCAGTCCCTGACCCATGGCACCCAGGCCAATAATTCCGATCTGTGCAGGACTATTCATTCAACAAATTTACCGGTTTTTTCACCCAGCTTCCTGTTTAATAATCATTTTATAGGCAGGTACGGCGAGTATTATCATGGTTCCCAGCAGGGCGATCAGGTAATGGACCGCAGTAAAGATCATGCCTGTATTAACAGTTAAATTTTCCGTGATCCAACCGGCACTAAGGGCACTGGCAACCACCAATAAGCGGGTATAAACGCCGAGAATCGTTTGCACCCGGCCCATGATCTTGTTGGGGATCTGTTCCATGAAAATGGTGCGGATACAGATGCGGGCGGCATTGTTATGCAGACCCATGAAGAAATAGGCTACCCCGGCCAGATAAATAGAAATGGCAATCGGCGCTAAAAGACACATTATCCCGGCCACCACATAGCAGAGCAGCAAGGCACGATCACGGCCCAAGAACCGGGTCATATAGCCCACTGCAACGGTAGATATAAGCGCTCCCACACCATAAAAGCCATCCATCAGTCCGTAGCCCCAGCTGCCGGCCAAAAAGACTTCCTTGGAAATGGTAATGGTCAGGACCGATAACGCCCCCCAGATCGCCACATCAGCCAGGATGGTGGTAAGGCCGAGGATCAATACATCCACCTTTTCCTTGAAATAGATGAAACCCTTGGACACTGACTGCCAAATGGATTCCACCTCGTGCTGCACCACTTGCCGTGCAAACGGCGCGCAACCGATTAGCAGGGCAGAAATGAGGTGCGTCAGGGCATTGAACGCCAGCGCTGTAGGTACTCCATAAAAGTGCACTACCACTCCGCCAATACCGGCACCAAGGATCGAACCAGCCTGGTAACTGGCCGATAATAAGGCATTGGCCTGAAAATAATCTTTATCGCTTACCAGTTCCTGAACAAAGGCCTGGGCCGTAGGCCAGAACAGTGAACTTCCTGTGCCCATGAGCAAAACCGTAATATATAAGGCGGTCATGGAAAAACGATCCTGGACCAGCAACACCACAAAGGTACCCACTACCACCATACGAAATAGGTCCAGAACAACCAGCAGCCACTTGCGGTTAACCTTGTCTATAATAATACCTGCGAAAAGGGCCAGTATAACTCCTGGAACAGTGGCCATAGCCATGAGCTTGCCCAATGCCAGTTCTGAACCGGTTACTTCCAATACCAGCCAGCTGACACCAACCAAATTGAACCCAAACCCGATCAGGGAAATGGTATTACCCAAAAACAGTAATAAAAAGGTGCGGTTCTTTAATATGGATAACATCTGGATCGAATCTTAAAAATAAATAGAGGTAAATTTACAGCCAGTCAGCGGCCATAGCGAACCGCCATAAAAGGTCTATACAGCGTCTGATAAGCTAGCGAAATTGAACTCGGAAGCACGAATGGCTGGCACCATCGATCCACCTACCCGGACCGGTGTAGACATTCCCGTAACCTTATTCAACACGGCCATGGGGCTTTCGTTAAAGCGAAAGTTCTTTATGGCATGCTGGATGCGCCCATTTTCTACCCAGAATGTGCCGTCTCTGGTAAGACCAGTTAATAGAAGACTTTGTGGATCCACAAAGCGAATATACCAAAAGCGGGTCACCAGGACCGCACGGTCAGTATTGCTGATCAGTTCATCCAGCGTTCCCTGTTCACCTTCAATGATAATATTGGATGGATAACCAGTTGCTTCTATACCCTGTTTTTTGGCCCAATAGCGATCATAGTACAATTGTTGTAACACGCCATTCTTGATCCAGGTATTCTTTTTTGCCGGTAGTCCATCACCACCAAAGGGGCCGCCCAGTAACTGCGGGTGGGTTGGGTCACTGCGCAGTGTAATATTATCTCCGGCCACTTGTTCACCAATTTTATTTCCGCCCCCTGCTTTGGAAAAAAAGCTTCTGCCTTCATCGGCAGAACGGGCATTCATGGCGTAGGAACCAAAACGGATAAAATCCGCTACAGCCTGGGGTTCCATGATCACCGGGTAAACCCCTGGATCAAGGGTCTTACTTTGGCTAGATCCTTGAGCCTTTTGTAGGGCGCGCTTGCTTGCTGATTGATAATCAACCTGGTCTATATTGCGGGAACTATCACTACCCCAACCTGATCCAGAACCATCCTGCGTTCTGGTTGTGACACTAAAGGAGGCATTTGTGGCCCGGTAATAGCCAAAAAGCTTATTGCTGTTCCCCACAGCAGAAAAGCCATGTCGATTGGTAAAGAAACCGGCACTTAAAAGATTATTTTCAAGTGCTGGCTTCATGGATGACTGCGCACCGTTGACCCGCAGCTTTGCCGAAGCTGCGGCAGTACTGCGGAAATATGGTTTTATGGGTAGATATTTTTGGGGCTCAAGTTCAGGCATGTATTCAGGATCTTCCGGTGCAAAACGAGCGGCGTCTTCTGCAGTTTGGACAACACGCTTTAGTGCTTCATCACTAATTTCAGTACCACTAGCAGAGGCATGCTGTTTGCCAAAGTTCGCTCGCACCTGTATGCTGAGCGTATCTTCGTCACCACTGGTGGTGATTGAATTCAGCGCAAAACGTGTGTTACCTGACCGACCGCCACCCAAATTGATGCGCATTTCATCAGCCGTTGAAAAGTGTAAGGCCCGCTCAATAATATTTCTGGATTTGGATTCGCTCAGGATCATATCTGCTTCTGTGTATTTAGAACGTTTACCTTACGGAATCTTGCCGGGGAACAGCCGTGACTCACGGCATTACTTTGACCCGGCTGTCCTTTTCCGTCATAATAACTGCCGCCTAGTTCCCAGGACCGTTCATCGCAAATGGCGTCACATGAATTCCAGAATTCCTGGGTATTGGCCTGGTAAGCGACATCCTTCAGCATCCCAACAATTTTACCTTTTTTTATTTCAAAGAAAGACTGACCACTGAATTGGAAATTATAACGCTGCTGATCAATTGAATAACTGGCATCACCAACAATGTAAATCCCATCTTCCGTATCGGCGATAAGGTCATCGAGCGTCAGCTGATCCTTACCCGGTTCCAAATGAATATTGGGCATTCTTTGGAAGGGGATGGAACTCCAGCTATCGCCATAACTGCAACCGTAGGAATGATTCACTTCAGGAAGCCCGGCAGATTTTCGAGCATTACGGTATTCATCCCAATGCACCTGATCGCGGGTTGTCTGGTAATCGATAAAAATACCGTCTTTTACCAGGTACCATTCCGTCGTTTTTACACCATCGTCATCATACCCGCAAGTTGCTAGACCATTGTCAATCGTTTTATCCGCCACAAAATTGACAATATCCGAACCAAATTTGAGTTTGCCCATTTTATCCACGGTCAAAAAACTCGTCCCGGCATAATTCGCCTCATAGCCCAGCGCACGATCAAGTTCTGTCGGATGGCCTACCGATTCATGAATTGTCAGCCACAAGTGGCTGGGATGCAGAATAAGATCCTTGGGGCCTGGTTCTACCGACTTGGCCGTTAATTTCTGTACCGCTTCCGCTGCGATTACTGGCGCTTGTTCTATCAGATTGCTTTGATCCACATATTCATATCCGCTGCCCATCGGTGAAACATCCAAACTGCGGGTCTCAAATTCACCGCGCTGTATATCAATAGCAGTCACTGTAAAAGATGGCCAGGCGCGATGAATATTTTGAAAGATATAACTGCCTTCCGTAGAGGCAAAATGTTTTTCCTCATTCATAAATAACATGGATGAACTGCAATATTTTGCACCCTCGATTTTCAGTGCTTCCGCATTGACTGTTAATAATAGATCGATCTTTTCATCAATAGGTACTTGGAACGGATCTTTTTCGATCGGACTCAGCCATTCATCATCATAACTAGCTACTGCAGCAAGTTCTACTGGTAAACGCTGGGCCACCTTATTTGCCTGGGCAATTTCCAGGGCTCGTCTCGTGATTTTGGCAACATTATTTTTTGTTAATCTGTGGCTGGCGGCAAAACCCCAGGTACCAGCTACAAGTACACGTACCCCAAAGCCATAGCTTTCACTATTCGAAATCCCATCAACCCGGTTTTCACGGGTGCGGATACTTTGGTTCTTGTGGCGCGATATACGAATGTCAGCATAGCTGGCCCCATTACTTGTAGCCGTATTCAGGGCTGTATCTAAAAATTCCCGCATTTCTATTCGCCCTTGGTTTTTATACCTAGGATCAGTTTATCACGCAGCTTTGCAGGTGTGCGGTAATGGACAATATCTTCCATCATGGTTTTAAAAGAGATATCATTATAATTATCCAGCGAGTCACAGTTTTTGCGGAAAGGACTGCCCTGCAAGGGCAGGTTGAAATCAAAAGTTGTAAATGGGTTTTTGGGCTTGGGTTTTGCGCCGAATAATTGGGCCAGAGGTAGGAATACTGCAGTGCTAATGAGTGAAGTATATTTTAAAAAGGTGCGTCTTTTCATGGGGACGGTTTCATTTTTTCACGCCTGCGGTTAAACAAATATACTTACGGCAGTGAAAACATCACAATTTTTACCTTTAACTAATTGACCCTTGGCGCTTATGTTCGTATTGCTTGCCAAGATACCACAACCCAAGACTAACTGCGATTATGCCCATGCCAATGACAGATTCTAGGGTTCGTTCGAGAAAGGTGTAATACAGTATCCATAGGTTAACAATAATAAAAATTAGGGGTGTCCAGGGATAACCCCAGGTTTTATAGGGTCGCGGCAGGTCTGGTTCTTTGTAGCGCAAAACAAATACTGCTGCAGTTGTAATGGTAGTGGTAAATATGAGTACGATGCCAGCGTAGAGTAAAACCTGCTCAAAGGAAGATGAAAAAATGAAGGCCAGACAGATCAATAATTGTAATAAAAATGCATTTACGGGGATGCCTTGATCGTTCGTTTTGGATAGAAAACCTATATAACTGTAATCCTGCCCCATGGTTTGCATGATCCGGGGTCCAATGTAGACGAAACTACTTACCGTTGATACAAGCAGAATGGATATGCCCAGGGCAAATATTTTGGCACCAGCCGCACCAAAGATATACTGGCCAGCGATATAACCTATCTCTATTTCTCCCACCATAGCCGTCTTTGGCGTTGTATAGAGAAATACAAAATTGAGCAGCACGTATAACACCATCACAAAAATAGTACTCAACAAAATGGATCGTGGAATATTCCTTTTTGGCTGCAGTACTTCGCCAGCAATATAAACCGTTGAATTCCAGCCCGTATAGGCATAGGAAACCCAGACCAGGCTCACCGCAAAACCGGAGCTGCGCAGCAGTTGCCCATCCCCTGCTTGCGGCAATAGTGATATGGTTTGTGCATTACTGATCAGTAATCCTGCTGCAATAAAAAAAAGGATCAGTCCAACTTTCACCATTGTTGACCAATCCTGAAACATCTTACCCCAGTGGAGTTTCTGACCATGCAACGCATGAAAGGACAGGATACATAGCATGGCAACCCACTTAGGCTCAAGGCTGTGGAAAACGGCCGCAAGATAACTGCCCAGAGCCATAGCCGCCAGGACTGCCGGTGCGGAAAAGCCCACCGTAGCGGATACAAGGCCGCCAACGAAGCCAAGTGCCGGATGCATGATCCTGGATAGCAAATGATATTCGCCACCTGAGCGCGGTAAAGCTGCCGCTAATTCACTGTAGGTTAAGGCACCAAGCAGCGCCACCACACCACCAATAACCCACAGCATCAGCAATGGAAACACTGCTTGGAGTTCCACCAATTGAAAACCCAGGCTGGTGAAAACACCCGTACCGATCATACTGGCTACCACAAAAGCGGAAGCGGTCCTAACCGAAATATGACGTTTGGTCTCTGGTACCTGTTGCATCAGGGATTATGGTCGCAGATGGGGAACAAGTTACTGCGCTTCTTGCCTTGGATGTTGGTTATAAATGAGCGTTATTGCGTCAAGCGTGGCTTTACTCTAGCCGCATGTACCGTTTTTGATACAACTTTTTCCGGGTCTTTGCGCAAGAGCCACTGTTCTTCGAACGGTAGTGCGGCAAATTCCTGGCATTCAGGTGAGCAACAACCATTATAGGCTGCCTTGCAATCTGGACACTGAATAAATAAAATATGACAGGCCTGGTTCATGCAATCGGTGTGGGAGTCGCAGGCGGTGCCGCACTGGTGGCAGACACCGATAATATCAGCAGTAATTCTTTCTTCTAATCGATCATCAAATACAAAATTACTACCGATGAACTTTGAATCCAGCTGCTGTTCCCTGATATCATGGGCATATTGGATGATACCGCCGTTGAGCTGTTTTACATTTTTAAAGCCATGGTGCAGCAAATAGGCACTGGCTTTTTCACAGCGGATTCCCCCAGTGCAATATAGCAGAACCTCTTTTTCTTCCTGTCCTTTCAGCAAGTGCCTTACTTGCGGCAGCAAGTCCCTAGATGTTTCCACGTCGGGTATAATAGCGGTTTTAAATTGTCCGACTTCACTCTCATAATAATTACGCATATCGACAGCAATACTGTCTGGATTATCGAGCGCTTCATTGAACTCGACCGCATTCACGTGTTCACCAACATGGTTCATGTCATACTGGTTAAAAGGAATATTGTAGGCCACAAGTTCTTGCTTTACCCGGATGGCCAGTTTAAAGAACGATTGCCCTTCCTGTACAGCATGTTTTAGAGGCATTTTGGCCAATACACCTCTCGAATTGAGCGTTTCCAAGAATTGGTCCCAATGGGGTTCAGGCACGCTAATCTGCGCATTGATCCCTTCCGCGGCTAAGTAGACCCGGCCAAGTATGCGTAAGGCAAACCATTCCTTGTATAATTCATCCCGCAATGCTTGCGGCTCATCGATATTGATATAGCGGTAAAACGAGCAGGTCTTGCGGGCGAAACCTTCTTCTGCCAACTCAGTTTTGAGCTGTTCCCTGCCCTTCTGGTTGAATAAAAATCTATCGTCTTTTTTTACGATGCGTTTACCACTTAACAGTTATAGAATTAATTAACGGTAAGATGTTACTAAGCAAATACTAGACAGTACAATATTCTGCCAGCTTGCTTTTATCTATTGCGCCCTTTTCGGTGATGATATGATCCACTAAATCCAAGGAAACGATATCACTTGAATGGGAAATTAGGTTGTAATCTGATCCGCTTTCACTAACGGATTCATCTTTTAAATATATATTCTGATCTCTTGAAAATGTGTTTGTTATCTCAAGCGTTGGGGCAAATAAGTAAACAGGTACTTTATGAATATGGCATTCACTGACGATGTTTGAGGTGCCACTATCACTAACAAATTTGCCATCAACCGTTAACGCATAAGCACCAATGAATAGTTTATTCACTTTGTCAAAAAAGTGGATTAGATCCCATTCTGGTACTACAGTATATTTAATACCAGCAGTATCAAGAATATTGATCACCTGTTTTGTTTTAACAAGATCCTGCCGCAGGATTAATACTTCAAAATTCTTACCCATACGCTTCGCTTCTGGCAATAACAGCTCTGCCCCTTCCTCAACCGAATGCAAAATGATATGATCTCCATCTTCGATATGCTTTACACCTTGATTAGCCAATTCATTCATGTCATCGTTTAGTCGTTCTTCCAGGCTTTCTATAATTTTGGTAACTGCAGTCTTTCGTGCATCAATATCCTTATCAGAAAAATAATCTTTTTCCTGCAGTTCCTTTTCCAAAAGAATAATAAGATTATCAATCGGGAACATCCGTGGTTGGCTGTTCTTGATAATATCGCAAACTGTAGTTAATTCCATTTTAAAATCTTCAGTTGGACATTCGAGTTCTGTAATTGCTGCGGTTATGGCATTCAGAGTAATAATACTGGTCTGGGAAGATGAATAAAACTTCACAATATCCCTAAAAAGGGCATCTAAAACTAGCTGATCATTATTACTCATAGCGAAGCCCTAAGATAAAGCACTAGAAATATAGAAGCTAACGTTAGTGATATCAGAGTCACGATAACTCCTTTTTTCATAAAATCAATGAATGATATTTCCACACCATATTTTTTTGCTATACCCACGGATACAATATTCGCCGAGGCACCGATCATAGTGATATTTCCGCCAAAACAAGCACCCAGCGCCAATGCCCACCATAAAATATTATTGGGGATCGGTGTACTTTCAAGGATCAAGTGAATAATCGGTATCATTGTAATAGTGAAAGGTATATTATCTAAAAATCCAGAAGCAATTCCGGCTACCCACAAAACCATAAGCACAAGGACATAGGGATTGTCACCTACATTCATAAATACGTTTTGAGCGATCCAATTGATCACACCATATTCTTCTAGTGCTCCGACCAAAATAAAAAGTCCCGTAAAGAACAATAGTGTACTCCATTCAACCTCTTCCAGAATTTCCTCTACATCAGCTTTAGAAATTATTAGTAATACCATAGCCATGCCTAAGGCCACTACACCGGGTGCCAATCCGGTGATTGTTTGCGTAATAAACAGAAAAATAGCCAAGGTCAAGCAGGTCAAACCTTTGATCATTAATTTTTTATCTATAGTAATATTGGAGAATTCGTACCTTATTTTTTCCAGCAATAACTGTACGGCCACCAGTTTGGACATATTGGTATTAATCGGTTTGAACTCTACCCGGTGAGTGAACCAGATATAAGCCAAAACGAAAACAAATACGATTATTACGATGGGTGACAGGGTAAGAATAAACTGATTAAATGAAAGTCCCACCTTGGAACCTATGATCACATTGGGCGGATCACCGATTAGTGTAGCAGTGCCGCCAATATTCGATATGATCGCCTGGCTTAGAACATAATTTTTTGGATTTAGGCCCAATCCTCTGGTTAATTCAATAATTATGGGTATAATAATCAATACGGTGGTGACATTATCAAGGAAGGCAGACATGAGCGCCGTTACAATGGAGAATAACACCAGGATCTTCACTGGGCTACCTTTTGTGATCTCAGCAATTCGAACTGACACAATAGTAAAAAAACCTGATTTTTTTATCAAGGTTACCAATATCATCATCCCGGTCAGCAACATGAGTGTCTCAAAATCAATGAAGCTAACCGCCTGGTGTTCATTAATAACATGTAAAACCACAAGAAGACCAACGCCGGCCAGTGTTGCTGCTGTTTTATTTACCAGCTCAAAAG
>ENA-ORDI01001115-ORDI01001115.1-marine-metagenome-genome-assembly--contig:-NODE-1115-length-15371-cov-3.126455_pt1 | contig 15371 bp, 15 predicted proteins | sample MGYA00248628_ERZ508525 | MGnify/ENA primary metagenome ERZ508525 (study PRJEB26195, sample SAMN05422138) | marine metagenome | isolation source: East of Porto Seguro, South Atlantic Ocean | place... | reverse complement strand
TCAAAAATGACCCTGCAAGAATAATTCCAAATAAAAGAATCAACCCATTTCTAGTTTGGTGTTCCTGTTTAATTTTTTGTATAATAATATAAGATACAAAAAATCCGGTTGGTATGATTAGTGATAATCCACCCATACCAAGTACAAAGCTGATTCCTGGTCTTTCAAACATCATACTAGTTAGTAGTAATGAGGTTACAAAGAGTGGAATGACCCAAATGATAAAGTGATGATCTTTTCTAATAAATGGAAGAATTAAAATGAAAATACCGATTGGGATTATAAAAAACTGTATACCTCCCCAAGAGGCTAGTCCAAATCCTAAGATTATTCCGCCTCCTATTACTTTAGAAATTACAATCTTTTTATTTTCTGATTTTATTCCACTTAAAAACAGATACAATCCCAGTAACCCATAGAAGAGCCCCAATGGTTCTGATTTGAACCATCCAATTGAGCCTCTAATAATGAGTGGTATAGATATAGAATAAAATAATGCTGCAAAAAGACCAGCGGTTGTTCCTCCCATAACTCGTACTAGTGCAAATATCACTATGGTGGTTAATGAGCTAAAAACTACAGGAAATAAAATGGTAAAATCATAAAGGCTAGAATCACCGCCAAATATTTGATAAGTGATGGCTGCTGTTGTATGAAGCATTACTTGAGAAGTTGCAGATATATCTCTACCATGTGGATACCAACTTAAATCATCATTCCATTCAAAATACTCAGAAAAACCATTTTCTACAATAAATTCAGTTGCTCGAAAATTAAAGAATGGATCAAACTCATTTAGCTCAAATCCATAATCTGCAGATTGAGAGCGAAGCATAAATGAAACAGAAAAGGCAATGATTAGAATTCCTATTACTAGTAAATGGCGATATTGAAATTCAAAATTTCTAATTGTAAACAAAGTAGATAACAATGTAATCGCTATCTAATAGATTAGTTATTACTGTTTTGCAAGTATTTTATAATATTTGAATTTCTCAATACTTACATTGTAGCCTGTTCTGCATCATGGAACATCTGACTCTTTGCACAGCCAGCAGCAAGTTCATCGCCTGCTCCACGTCTCATAAGACCACGATAAAGACCGTCTTCTAGTGTGACGCCCTCTCTTTCTTCCCATTCCTCTACAGTAATAGAGAATTTCTTTTGGATTCTGTCTCTATACCATTCAGGAATTACATTAAATGCGCAGAATGGGATTATTCTAAGATCTGGTGTTACATAGTGAATATCACATCTTTGTAGTCTTTCCAAGTCTTCGTTGTATTTGTCTTGGAAGTGCATCATACCAAGGAATAGTCCCTTGACGTGCCATGAACCAATTGAATCAAATGATCTCTTCATGAGTATATTGCCAAACATCTTTGCCATGTCTAATCCTGCTGGTTGTTTCTTGGAATCAACAAATCCTTTGAGTTTTCTTACAACTTCAAGCATTGTAAAGTATTTGTTTTTACCAGAACGAATCTCTTCTGCTTTATCTTCAAATAGTTCTAACATACCTTGAATATCACAGAATTTTGTTAATGGAACAAACTTCTTTGTTTCTGCATCTTCAAAGATGTATGTTCCTGCACCACAAGCAAAGTGGATTGATAGTTCGTATTTTGGTTTGCTTGAGAATGCTTCAATTACATTTGTTAGTGGCATACAACTTGGAACTGGGAACCAGTCATCAACAGTTACCTCACCGTTTGTTTGTTCTTCAATTCTTTGGATACAATCAGGAACTGTAATTCTATATTTTTCACGTTCTTGTTTTCCCATTCTTCCAGTAAGAGATACTGGTTGGAAGTTTACGGCATGAACTATATCCATGTTCTTTTGTGCATATCTGATAATTCCACCTAATTCGTGGTCATTAATTGATTTGATTACTGTTGGAACAAATACTACAGAAGTACCTGTCTTTCTACAACTGTCAAGTGCATATGGAATCTCCCAGTGGTTCTTTGGGTTTGTTCTTGCAGTTACACCATCAAAGGAAAGATACAAGTTGTTACATCCAGCAAGTCGTACTTCTCTTGCAGATTCTGGATCCATTGCGTGTTTAATACCGTTGGTATTCATTTGGATATGGTCAACACCTTCCTCTTTCATTATTTTAATAACATCAGCAATATCTTCTCTAAGCATTGGTTCGCCACCAGTAATTTGCATAGAGTTTCCTGGAATTGGTCTTTCAGCTCTTAGAGTCTTCATCATTGCTCTGATTTGAGTATGATCTGGCTCGTACATGTAAGCGCCTTCAAGGCCTTTCTTTACATAAAAGAAGCAATACCAACATGTTAAATCACATCTGTTAGTTACAATCATGTTTGCAAGTCCGCTGTGAGATAAGTGATTTGAACATAATCCACAGTTGTTTGGACAGGAACATCTGTCAATCATTACGTTTGGAGAATGGGCACCTTTTCCATCTACCCAATATGTACTGAATTTCTTGTACATTTCATAAGAACCAAAGTATAATTCCTCACATTCGCCGTGAGTTGGACAGATTTTGGTCATGAAGACCTGACTATCTCTCTCAAAGACCTCTGCATCCAGAATCATATTACAATCTGGACAGATACTTTGAGTGAATCTAATAGTAGTCTTTTTGCTTAGATTTTTAGTCGATTGGTTTTGTATCTGAATTAGAGCCATGCCTACATTAGGCATTTTTCTGAATTAGTATATAACGCATTTCATACTTGGCCCCGTGTGGAATTTAGGAAGCAAGCGTATGTGATTTAAATACCAAAGCTGATCGATTAGATCGCATGAGCATATCTGACAAAACAAGAAAGGCTTTAGAAAAAATTGGTCTTACAAGTTATGAAATCAGAACATTCTCAGCTCTACTCAAAACAGGAGAACAAACAGCATCAGATCTTAGTCAAAAGTCAGGAGTACCATATTCAAAAATTTACGAAGTACTTGGAACTCTAGAAGAAAAAAGTTGGATTGGTTCAGATGATTCAAGACCAACAAAATATTTTGCAAAATCACCATCAACAGGACTAGATACTACAAAACAAAAAATTGAAAGTGATTTTTTACAGAATCAAAGTGTAATTCTGAATGAATTAGTTCCATTGTATGAGAAAAGTGGGACAAGTGAAAAACCAGACATTTGGGTACTTTCAGGTTCAGCTAACATTTTTACTAAAATTTTAGAAATGGTTGAGTCTTGTAGAAATGAAGTAATGATTGCATTACCTCAAGCTGGAGAAGAACTAGTCAAACAAGCATTACCAAAATTAAGATCACTTCATGATAAAGGGGTAGATATTACAATACTTGCTTCAGATACAATGGATAAAGAATCTATCAAGGCAATCAAAAGAGTTGCATCTGTAAAACTCAAGAAAGGTTTGTTTGGAGGGGGAATAATATCTGACAAAAAATATGTTGTAATTTTGTTAGGTCCAGAAGTAGCAGGTGCAAGTTCTTCGGATATTGTTGCAATTTGGGCAGATCACGCAGGATTAGCTGGATTTGCGCGTCAATACTTTGAATATTTATTAAAAGATTCAAAGAAGGTGTGATATGGGTTCACCAAATGATGAGATTTTATTTGTAGGAACCGCTGAAGCAGAGCACGTAGAGATGTATCTAAAGGCTATTTGGCATATCAAGGAAAGAGAAGAAGATGTCAAAATTAGTACTATTGCAAAAATGCTCAATGTTAGACAACCAAGTGTAGTTCAAATGCTCAAGAAACTGAACATTAAGAATTTGGTTAATTACAATAAAGCAGGAGTTAAACTCACAGAAGAGGGTCAAGCAGTTGGTGCTAGTATGATGAGAAATAGTAGGTTGTTAGAAGTCCTCATGGAAAGCGCACTAAAAGTGGAAATTGATGAGGAAATGGTATGTGGTATTGAACATCATATGAAAAAGGAATTTACGGATGCTCTTTGTACAATGCTAAAGCATCCACGAAAATGTCCACATGAACGTGAAATTCCAATGGGTGAATGTTGTAAATCAGTTTAAGAGAAATTGTATCCTAAAAGATATATCATCTGAGAAATTACTTTCAAGTATGGCATGTTTTTGTGGATGTGAAACATATGAAAAAAACGATGATGGATTTAAGATAGCATGTGTAAAATGTGGACATGGGCCTCAAAATCATGATGATGAATATAGATTTGCTGCAAGAAAGAATGAATCACAAAGTCAAAAACGTGAAGTAGACTTTGGATAGAAACTATTCACCAATAATTTTAACTAAGACTCTTTTTGATCTTTTTCCATCAAATTCTCCATAGAAAATTTGTTCCCATGGACCAAAATCTAATTCACCATTAGTGATAGCAACTACCACTTCTCGTCCCATTACTTGTCGTTTTAGATGAGCATCTGCATTGTCCTCACCAGTTTTGTTGTGATCATACTGATCAATTGGTTCATGTGGTGCCAAGCCTTCTAACCATTTTTCGTAATCCTTATGCAAGCCACTTTCGTTATCATTAATGAAAACACTGGCAGTGATGTGCATTGCATTTACAAGACAAAGTCCCTCCTGGATTTTACTTTTTGTAACTAGTTTTCTAATATCAGGAGTAATATTGACAAAGGCTCTTCGCGTTTTAACATGAAATGTAAGATAGTTAGTTAGAGAGTTCATATTTATTCAGAGTGAATCATCCATTAAAATCCTAAGGCAGGCTCAGAACTCAAGATCCTCATCATCATTCAAAGGGATAGGTTCATCACCGCCCGCAAGTAGTATTTCAGGCAGATTCCTATTGAGTCTTTCAAGAAGCTTGATAAATGGCTAATAGGTTAATCATTCAAAATGGTTACAATTGACACGCCAGCTTCAGTGGAAAATTTTCGAAGATTTATCTTTTCAAGTACATGTAGATCTTATGCACCAAGAAGTTATTTGGAAGATTTTGAGGTATTTCCAGAGAGAGATGACAATTTGGGATCAGTTTACGTAGAAGCAGCAGATAAAGTAACTTTGAAAAAAATTAGAGAGATTACATTTGTAAACGCAAGAGATATTCTTGGAATTATTTATAATTCAAAAAGTGGAAACACATCCCTAAAATGGCGTCAGTTGAGAAGAAATAATGGTAAAGTTTCAGGAGAAGCTTCTTCAAATTCTCTTACAAATCTAGCAGAATCAGGTGTACTTACTTTAGATTGGGTTGAAAACTATCTGAAGAAAAAATCTGAAGAAGCAGAAACTAACGAAGTTACAAGCTAAACTCTTTTCTTTTTGTATATTAGAATAATATCATGATTACAAAGATTATTGACGAGAATTCAATTTCTGTCATGCCAGAAGATTCAGATGATCTTTTGAATCTACGTCGCATAATTAAAGAAAATGACAAAGTAATTGGAGATACAACAAGAGTTCAAAAACAAGATAAGGATTATTCAAGACCAGACAAAGGAGAAAGAATTAAGGTCAGAATTGCGTTAACGGTAGAAAAAATTTCACTTGATGATGTCTTAGATAGGTTAAGAATAGGTGGAACGATTTCTGAATCAAGTAATGAATCAGTACCACATGGCTCACATCATTCATTTATTATTAAAATTGGTGATGGAATAACAATTTCAAAGAAAAAATGGACACCAGTTGAAAAGAATCTTCTAGTATCAAGTAATAGTCAGGTTGGCTTTGTACTTGTTGCAATTGATACTGGTGATTGTGGAATTGCAAGATTGAGAGGTACACATTTAGAATTTATTCCAAATATCTATTCAGGTTCTGGTGGAAAGAGATACAAAACTAACTTCAACATTGAAAAATTCTTTGAGCAAGTACAACAAGCAGTATCAACTGTTTTCAAAAAAGGGGATTCAATAGTAGTTTTTGGTCCTGGTGAAACAAAAAAAAGATTTGTTAATTTCATTCAAAAATCACAAAAATACAAAGTTCAAGTTGTTGAAGGAATTGATTCTGGTGGAGAAGATGGAATTTACATATTTACAAAATCTCAAACAATGAAGGAGATAATGTCAGATAGCAAGCTTGCCAAAGTATCATCAATCATCGATGAGATAATGCTTCTTGCAAACAAGAAGAGTGGAAAGTTTACTATGGGATTTGATGAAACTTTTAATGCAAATCAAATAGGAGCAGTTGAATCCCTTGTATTTTCAGACAAAGCAATTCAAGATAATGAGCAAAAAATGATAGATTTTCTAAATGATGTTGAAAGTAAGGGAGTAAAAATTTACAGTGTTGATTCATCTACAGATATTGGTCTAAGAGTTACAGGTTTAGGTGGAATAGTTTCCTTATTACGATATGCGATAGAATCTTAATTTGTAGATTCTATTAACCAATTTAGATATGACTTGTTAATAGAAGTAACATCAACTTCTGCTATTTCAGGAACATCATATGGATGAGTTTCTTTAATTTTCTTTTTTAGTAGTTTCTTGTTTTTTGTTGTAGTTTTGAATATAGCAAGATATTCAGATGCATTTTCCACTTTTCCATTCCAAGAATAAATTGAAGAAATTTTTGAAATGTTGACACATGCAACTATCTTATTTTTTACAAACTCATTTGCAATTTTTGTGATTGACTTTTTGTTAGGATATGTTGAGATGATTATTACTGGTTTCATAGTAACCGATAAATGTACGTACTTTAAAAAATTAACAATTAGTTTGGAACTTGATTTTATTACTCAGAATGCGATAATCTATGTGTTAATTGCGTGGGTTATCATTTTTGTAACTGCAAAAGGTCTAAAATTACAAAAATACGGCGTTGAGATAAAGGCATATAGCCTTGTATACAAAAACAAACAAGTTAATTCAGTTCTCATTAGAGTTCTAAGTAGAACAAGAAGAGGAATCAGGGTTTTTGCTGATGTAAGTGTAATTGCAGGTTTTCTAATGATGGGTTATGCATTTTACTTTTTGCTAAATAATATATCAAACTATTTTGTTGCACAAGATGAATTTGCAGAATTAACAGTACTTATTCCAGGAGTAACATTAACATCTGCACCTGCTATTGCATTCTTTTTACTATCAATACCAATTGTACTAGTTATGCATGAAGGAGCACATGGTATAGTAGCTGCATTAGAAAAAATAAAGATCAAAACAGGAGGCTTTGCAATATTTATTGCATTGTTTGCAGGATTTGTAGAACCAGATGAGGAAGAATTCGACAAGGCAAAAAAGATTTCAAAATTAAGAGTAATTGGAGCAGGTGCTACATCAAATGTAATGTTCGCAATTGTTTTAGGTGCTATTATGTTAACAAATCCACTTTTTGGAATGGTTTTAGACAGCCTTCCAATATTTGGGGAAGTTATCTTAAACACATTTTATGAATTATCACAAGGAGTTTTGATACTTTCAATCATACCAAATTCAGGAGCTGAACAAGCTGGATTATTTGCAAATGACGTTATTACTTCAATTAATGATATACCGATCCATGGTCCGGCTGATTTTCCCATCTTAAATCCAGGAGAAACAGCTAGTGTTTCTGTACTTAGAGATAGTCAAACATTAGAATTTGGTGTGGAGATTATGCCAGCACCAGATGATCCTGAAAGAGGATTAATAGGAATTATGAGAGATAATTCAATTCCATACAAACCTGTAATGGATTTCATTGACTGGACAAATGTTGATTTCAATGTTTCAATGTTCTTGTTATGGCTTTGGATGATTTCATTTTTCATAGGAATAATCAATATGCTTCCTTTACCAATATTAGATGGAGGAAAATTCATTCATACAATTATTGATAAAAGAATTTCAGATAATGCAGTAAATCAAGTTATGTTGGGAATTTACGCATTCACCTTTGTTGTGTTTGGTCTAAACATTGCTTTATCCTACATGAAATCTGGATGGTTTACAATATAAAAAATACCTAAAGAATCATTAATGAAAAAAAATACTTTAATTTATGATATGCGATAAATGCGAAAATCAGGCAGTCTATACTAGAAAATATTCAGGTCAAAAACTATGCTCACAATGTTTCTCAAATTCTATTGTTAGAAAAACTGCTAAAACTATTTCAAAATACAATATGATTAAAAATGATGAATTAGTGGCTGTTGCAGTCTCTGGTGGAAAAGATTCTCTAGCATTACTAAAAATTATTCACGAAATGGCATTAACTCATAATTTTAGAATTAAGGCAATTACAATTGATGAGGGGATTCCAGGTTATAGAGATGAGGCACTAGAGATTGTTAAAAAATTTTGTGGAGAATTAAGTGTTGAACATAAAGTTTACTCTTACAAAGATCTGTTTGAATTGACGCTTGATGAAGCATTGGAATTAAGGGAAAACAAAAAAACTTCTTCATGTTCAATTTGTGGTACACTTAGAAGACGTGCAATGGATTTTGCAGCAAAAGATATTGGGGCAGATGTAATTGCAACAGGTCATAATCTTGATGATACATTACAAACATTTGTCATAAACATGCTTTCAGGAGATACAAATAAGATTGGATGGATGGATCCAGATACGTCTACAAATTCTTTAAGAAAAATAAAACCATTTTGTGAGATATATGAATCTGAAATAGTGTTTTACGCATTTACAAACGATATACCATTTCAATCAGAACCTTGTCCACATATGAGTGAAGGAATAAGAACAGAAATTCGTGAATTTCTAAATTCATTGGAAAGTAAGCATAGTGGAATTAAAAATAATTTGTATCAATCAGTTCTCAAAGTATCTCAAATTGTAAAGAATTCTAATTATAAACAAAAAACAATTTGTGAAAAGTGTGGTAATGAGTGTACAGGTAATGTATGCTCAGTTTGTAATATGATTTTAAAACTAAAAGCAAATCAAACCTAATGCAAATATAACATACTTTCTTTAGGAAAAATGGTAGTAGGTAAGATCAGGGTGCTAGCCGTGCCCTATTCTGAAACCGGCTATATGCAGAGATCAGTAACTGTTGGGTAAATCTCTAGATGGGTAATTCCCGCTTGGTGTGCGGAAATGAAATCACGCCGAGGCGGATGGTTGCAGGACTAGAACTATCCGAAGGGATAACTTCTAAGACCGAACCATTGAAAGGGATGAGGTCCGGGAGGGAGCAATCCTAAGGTGGGACATCCATGCTTCCTCGTCAACGTGGCGGATCTTGTATGCCTTGAAATGGGGTTATTTGTCTAGACTGGAGCCAACAGATCTACTACCTTTATAATTAAAATCAATTTTGCAAAATCATGGAAGGAATAATCTCATTTGGTAATAAGAGGAGTTATGAAGACTTTAAGAAACAAATTCCAAGTTCAGTATTACCTCTTTTTGATTCAATCAGAGAATTTTGCTTCTCTTTGGGAGAAAATGTAGTAGAAGATGTTAGAATGCATAGAGTTGTTTTTTGTAAATCAATGACGTTTAGATGGTTTGTAGATGTAGAACCTCAAAGAGAAGGAGTCATCATCAAAATTCAGAAAAACCGAAAAGAACCTGTACAAATTATTCAGATCAAAAAAGACCAGCTAATTTCAGAATTTAGTCAAATACTCAAAGTTGCATTTGAAGAGATTCATTAATACAAAACATCAAATTTTGTAAATTCGCCAGAAAATTTTTCGTTACGTATCTCTACATCTTCAACTCTGGCATTAGCAGGGCCTCCATGCGACCATTCAACAAGTCTACTAATTTTTTCTTCATCTCCTTCTAAAACAGCCTCAACACGACCATCTTTAAGATTTTTAACCCATCCAAAAACATAATTTTTCTTTGCCATCACTTTTAGTGCCTGACGAAAAAATACGCCTTGTACTTTACCAGTTACAATAATTCTAATTCGTTGATTTGACATTCAAGTTTTATTTTAGTGAGCTATTAATCAATTTTAGGTTAGAAGAAAAACTACTTTCTTTCTTTAATTCTAGCTCTACCAGTCTTTCTGGCAGCAATACTACCTACCTTTGCACCAGGAGGTGCGTCTCTTGAAACAGTTGAACTTTGTCCAACATGTTGATGACGACCACCACCATGTGGGTGAACATAAGCGGCTTGAGCAACACCTCTAACAATTGGAAATTTCTTTCCTTTTGATCTGAAACTTCTCCATGTATTACCTGCACTCATCAATGGTCTTTCACCAGCTCCGCCTCCAGCAAGAGTACCAATCATGGCTCTATTTTTTGGATTAAGAGTAGTAAATTTTCCAGAAGGTAGTTTTACAGTAACACCTTCATCACCATGAGAGAAAATAGTTGCATCAGTTCCTGCGGATTTAACTATAGCACCACCATCTCCAAAGTGCTTTTCAATGTTACATACAGTTGTCCCATCAGGAATATTTTGAACACTAATGACATTTCCTTGTTCAATTTTTGATTTTAATCCAAATTGTAAAGTTATACCTACTTTAGTTCCTAGTACTGCAGGAACAAATGAAATGGAACCGTCCTCAAATCTGATTTTAGATAATGGTGCTTCTCTACCACGTTCATGAATAAGATCAATAATTTTACCTTCATGTTGTTCTGATAGTGGAAAACGGGGATAATTCGCCTTGGAACCTACTTTTCCAGTCGCTGTAGATCTAAATTGATGTCCTCCACGGCCACGTCGTCTAACTAATGGTCTTTTACCCAAGTTGTTCGTTTCCTCTGCACAGATGATTTTAAGCTTGTGATTTTTCTTTGTTGTTTATGAAAATTACCACAAAGGTATAAAAATTAGAAAAATGGCTTTTCTGTATGAGTCAAAATGCTCTTACCCTCAAAGTCCTTGAGGCATACACAAGAGATGTTGGAAGAGGCGTAGCAAGAATTGATTATGATTCTATGGATACATTAAATGCATCTACTGGAGATGTCATAGAAATTAAAGGTAAAAGAAGAACAGTTGCAAAATGTCTTCCACTATATCCATCAGATGAAGGAAAAGGAATTATCAGAATTGACGGACTAGGTAGAAATAATTCAGGAATTGCTATTGGAGATTCAATTTCGGTGAGAAAAATAAAGGCAGTAGCTGCAGAAAAAATAGTGGTTGCGCCACTAGAAGCTATTCCTCCAATTGATGAAAGATATCTAGCAGATGCTTTAGAAAGTGTTCCTTTGATTAAAGGAGATAATGTAATGGTTCCATATTTTGGTGGACGTTTAACTTTTCAAGTTATAGGAGTAACACCAGCTGCTGATGCAGTTTTAGTTACTCAAAAAACTGTTTTCCACATTGCAGAAAAAGGAGAGACATTGCGTGGGGTTCCACAAGTCACATATGAAGACATTGGTGGTTTAACAAATGAAATTAAAAAAGTTAGAGAAATGATTGAGCTTCCATTAAGACACCCAGAAATTTTTGAAAAGTTAGGAATTGAAGCACCAAAAGGTGTCTTATTGTATGGTCCTCCTGGAACAGGCAAGACATTACTTGCAAAAGCAGTTGCAAATGAAAGTAATGCACACTTTATCAGCATTTCAGGTCCTGAAATTATGAGTAAGTTTTATGGAGAAAGTGAAGCAAGACTAAGAGAAATTTTTAAAGAAGCAAGAGAGAAATCTCCATCAATAATTTTTATTGATGAAATTGATTCCATTGCACCAAAAAGAGAAGAAGTTACAGGTGAAGTTGAAAGAAGAGTTGTTTCTCAAATGTTATCATTAATGGATGGATTGGAGGCAAGAGGTAAAGTTATTGTTATTTCTGCAACAAATAGACCAAATGCAATTGATCCTGCACTTAGGAGACCAGGTCGATTTGATAGAGAAATAGAGATTAGAGTTCCAGATAAAAAAGGAAGAAAAGACATACTTGCAATTCACAGTAGAAATATGCCATTAACAGATGATGTCAATATAGATAAACTTGCATCAGTAAGTCACGGATATGTTGGTGCAGATTTAGAATATCTCTGTAAAGAAGCTGCAATGAAATGTTTGAGAAGATTACTCCCTGTTCTGGATTTACAAGAAGAGAAACTCCCTCCAGAAACATTGGATAAACTTATTGTTAATGCGGAGGACTTTTCAAAAGCATTGATGGAAGTAATACCATCTGGAATGAGAGAAGTTTTCATTGAGAATCCAGATGTAAAGTGGGAAGATATTGGAGGTTTAGACGAGGTCAAACGAGAGCTGCAAGAAGCTGTTGAATGGCCAATGAAATATCCAGGTCTTTATGATAAATTAGGTCACAAAATGCCAAGAGGCATCTTACTTCACGGCGTAAGTGGTACAGGAAAAACTTTGCTTGCAAAAGCAGTTGCTACAGAAAGTGAAGCAAACTTTATTTCAGTGAGAGGTCCTGAACTTTTATCAAAATGGGTTGGCGAATCTGAAAGAGGTATTAGAGAAATTTTCAAAAGAGCACGTCAATCTTCACCATGTGTAATATTCTTTGATGAAATTGATTCAATAGCACCAATCAGAGGAGCAGGAGGAGAAACTCAAGTAAGCGAAAGAGTTGTTAGCCAATTACTTACAGAACTAGATGGAATGGAAAATATGCATGGTGTTGTAGTTTTAGCTGCAACAAACAGAGCAGATATGATTGATCCTGCATTGTTAAGACCAGGAAGATTTGATAAGATTATTCAGATTCCACTTCCAGACAAAGATAGTAGAAAGAAAATCTTGGAAATTACTGCTAGAGAAATACCAACAGTTACTGATGAAAGTACATCTCAACGTATTGATTATGATAAACTTAGTGAAATGACTGATGGACTTAGTGGTGCAGACGTAGCAGCCGTTGCAAATACTGCAGTTTCTTTAGTTATTCATGAATTCTTAGATAAGAATCCAGATGTCAAAGATGTTGATAAACAGAGCATAGATGTCAAAGTAACTATGGAACACTTTGAAAGATCAGTTAAGAAAGTCAGAGAACAAAAAGAGCTAAAGTTGGGCGAAAAACTAGTAGCTTCCTATTACAGGTAGTTTTAATAAAATAACAAATCTAATCCTCATAAATGTCAGAACATAGAGGATATGAAGGAAATTCATTAAAATTCCTAAAGGCAAATCAGATTTCAGTTGGTGACTCTGTTAAGATATTGTCAGATATCACTTATTCAGGCATAATAATGCCAAGGTATGAACACAGCGATGATAAACACATTGTTTTGAAATTAAAGAGTGGATACAATATTGGTTTAGAAATTGCAAAGATTGAAAAAATTGAAAAAAATCAATCTACAAAAAAAATCATAGAAAAAGATGAAAAGATTGAAAAAGTAGCTGGATTGCCAAAAATTTTGTTATTATCAACTGGAGGAACAATTGCAAGTAAGATTGATTACAGAACAGGTGCAGTTACACCTGTATTAACCGCTGAAGAATTGAATTCATCAGTTCCAGAACTTGCTAAAATTGCTAACATAGATACACAAGTTCTATTTTCAGAATATTCTGAAAATATAATGCCAGAACATTGGTTACAAATTGCTGAAAAGATAAACGAATATTCTAAATCAGATTATACAGGAATAATTATTGCACATGGTACAGATACTATGCATTATACATCATCCTTTCTTTCATTTGCACTTGCAGGATTTCCGATTCCAATTGTATTGGTTGGATCACAAAGATCATCAGATCGTGCTTCATCAGATGCAGCACTAAATTTGATCAGCGCAACAAAGTTTATCACAGAAAGTAAGACTAAAGGTGTCTATATTGTCATGCACCAAGATGAAAATGATGAAACAATTGCATGTCATCTAGGAACTAGGGTAAGAAAAAACCACACAAGCAAGAGAGGGGCATTTCAAACAATTGGAGATGTTCCAGCATTCATAATTGCAGAAAATCAAATTCAGAAAAATATTACAGAAGATTTCTTTAAAGTAAATGAATTTCAACCAAAAATTTATCTTGATACAAAAGTTGCTTTAGTAAAATATCATCCTGGATATGATCCACGTTTACTAGATAAAATTATTGAGATGGGATTCAGAGGAATAATTTTTGAGGGAACTGGATTAGGTCATGTTGGAAAGACAATGTATCAAAGTGTAAAAAAAGCAAATGAGAAAGGAATCTTTCTAGGCATGACTTCTCAATGTATTGACGGTAGAGTCAGAATGACAGTTTATGAGAGTGGACGTGATTTACTTGATTTAGGCATAGTTCCCTTGGAAAACATGATTCCAGAAGTGGCATTAGTAAAGGCAATGTGGGCAATGGGTAATTCACAAAACAGAGATGAAGTAAAGAAAATTATGCTTGAAAATATTGCATCAGAGTTATCAAATTAAGAGAGTGAAACAATGTCAGAATTTTCTATAAATAATGTGGGGCTGAAGGTTGGACTTGAAATTCACCAACAGTTAGCAACTAACAAAAAGTTGTTTTGTAGTTGTAGATCAATTGAATCTGATGAATATTATATGAAATTTCAAAGAAAACTGCGTGCAGTAAAAAGTGAATTGGGAGAATATGATCCTGCTGCATTATTTGAAAAATCTAAATTAAAAACAATAATGTATTATTCCAATCCAGAAAGTAGTTGTTTGGTTGAACAAGATGAAGAACCACCCCACAATTTAGATAAAGATGCAAAAGAACTTGTACTTGTAATTGCATCATCACTTAATTCAAAAATTTTTAGTGAAATTTATCCGATGAGAAAAACTGTAATTGATGGTTCAAACACAACAGGATTTCAACGAACAATGTTATTTTCACAGGGGGGACAAATTGATGTTGATGGAGATAAAATTGGTGTTCAGTCAATTTGTCTTGAAGAGGATTCCGCAAAACTTCTTGGGGATAAAGGGAGTGTCAGAGAATATAGTTTAGATCGTCTTGGAATTCCACTTGTAGAGATTGCATTAGAGCCTGTAGAAGTGGATTCTAAAAAAATAAAAAAAATTGCATTATCATTAGGCAGACTATTACGAAGTACTAAAAAAGTAACAAGAGGGATTGGTTCAATCAGACAAGATGTAAATGTTTCAGTGAAAGATGGAGGAGGAGTTGTTGAAGTTAAAGGAGTTCAACAATTAGATCAATTAGAAAAAATAGTAGAATTTGAGGCTAAAAGACAGTATGGATTAGTCAAAATTGCTGAAAAATTAAAGAATTCTGATTTCAAAGGAATTTCAAAAGACGCAGATATTTTTGATATTACTGAAGACTGGAACAGTTGTAAATCTGAGATTATACAAAAAGCACTAAACGACAATTCAATAATCAAAGCAATAAAAATTGAGAATTTTTCTGGAATGTTTGGATATTCTCCATATGAAGGGATACGATTAGGAAAAGAAATAGGGGAATTAGTAAAATTCTATGGAATAGGAGGAATTTTTCATTCTGATGAACTACCTAACTATGGAATTAATGATGAAGATATTTCAATTGTTAAAAATATTTTAAAAATTAAGGAAAATGATGAGTTTTTGATACTTGCA
>ENA-ORDI01001113-ORDI01001113.1-marine-metagenome-genome-assembly--contig:-NODE-1113-length-15381-cov-2.897347_pt1 | contig 15381 bp, 16 predicted proteins | sample MGYA00248628_ERZ508525 | MGnify/ENA primary metagenome ERZ508525 (study PRJEB26195, sample SAMN05422138) | marine metagenome | isolation source: East of Porto Seguro, South Atlantic Ocean | place... | reverse complement strand
ACCGGCCTGGGTGGCGTCGTAGGACGAACCGGCGATGTTTTGCCAGGCGTTTTTCAGTTTGCGCAGCGTCCGGTCCAGAAATCCGGTCTTCTCCGGTTCCGGCTCTGGGGACGGTTGGATGGCTAGGGCTTGTTCGTTCATCCGCCAAACATCTGCCGGTAGAGGGGCAATTTCAAGGCTTAGTGTCCGCCGTGGACCTTAATTGGCGCAGAATACCGGGTAATTTCGCCGGCAGATCCTCGGCGATCAGGCCGGGCCCGATGTCCTCGGCCAGGGCGCCATGCAGCCACGCCGCGGCGCAGCCGGCATCGAACGGGTCCATCCCTTGTGTCATCAGGCCCAGCGCCATCCCCGCCAGCACGTCGCCGGAACCGGCGGTGGCCAGATCAGGGGTGCCGCTGGCATTGATCACCGCCCGGCCCTCCTTCTCGGCGATCACCGTATCGGCGCCCTTGAGAAGCACCACCGCGCCGGTGAGCTTGGCGGCGGCGCGGGCCCGGGTCGGCTTGTCTCCATCGACGGAAAACAAACGCTTGAATTCGCCTTCGTGCGGGGTCAGCAGGCAGGGACCGGTGATGGCTTCGATAAGGGTTTCCGAGGCATCGGTGAAGATGCTCAGGCCGTCGGCGTCGATGACCACCGCCTTCCCGGCAGCGAGGGCCGCCAGGACCTTTTCCGCCGTCGCTTTGGTAAGACCGGCCCCCGGCCCGACCAGGACGGCGTTCTTGCGGGGGTCGTCCAGCAGGTCCCGGAAAGCGGCCACGTCCTCGACCGGCTTGATCAGGGTCCCCGGCTCTTCGGCCGCGTAAACGGCAAAAGCTTCGGGCGGTGTGGCGATGGTCACCAGCCCAGCCCCCAGCCGCCGGGCGCCCAGGGCCGCCAGCCGGGCGGCGCCGGTCATCTCTGGCCCGCCACAGACGACGGCGTGACCGCGGCTGTATTTATGGCCGTCGGCGTCCGGCCACGGGAATTCCTGGAGCCACAAGTCCGGGCCGTTCACATAGGTTGCCGGCTTGATATCCTTAAGCACGCCATCGGGGATGCCGATGTCGGCGACGACAAGGCCGCCGGTCAATTCCCGGCCGGGCATCAGGAAATGTCCGGGCTTGGGGCGGAAGAAGGTCACCGTCACCACCGCCCTGGGAGCGGCCGCCAGAATTTCCCCGCTATCGCCATCAACGCCGCTGGGGATATCGATGGCGACGCAATCCAGCTTCCGTTCGTTGAGGGCCTGGACAATCTCCAGCGCCGTACCTTCTAGCGGCCGGGTCAGGCCGGCCCCGAACAACGCGTCGACGGCCAAAGGACCGTCATCGAGAATGCCGGGCCCCAGGGCCTCAATCCCGCCTTGCCAGCGTTCGGCATTGTCGGCCGCGTCGCCTTTCAGGTTTTCGGCTTCCCCCAACAGCGCCACGCGCACCGGCCAGCCGTCGTCGGCCAGCAACCGGGCAACGACGAAGCCGTCGCCGCCGTTGTTGCCGGGACCGGCGAGAATAACGACCGGACGGGGTTGCCATCTTTTTCGGATTTCACCGGCGATGGCGGTGCCGGCGGCCTCCATGAGGTCGAGCGACGCCACCCCGCCGGCGACGGCGGCGGCGTCGGCGCGGTACATTTCCTCGAAGCGCAACAGGACGTTGTCGGCCATGACGGTTCCGATCTTAATTAAACCGCTCCTATTATAGAGCGCCGCTTATAGAGCGCCACTTATGGAGCGCCGGGGGGCCTGAACTCCCTTCCCCATTGAATCCTGGGTTCTCGGGATTAGAAGTTGAACAAGGCGCCGGTGGAAACGATGAAGATATCGTCGAAGTCGTCGTTGCCGGCCCGGTCCAGTTCGTAGTTACGGACCAAAAACCACAGGTTGGACCCGATGGGTTCAAGGTCCTGGACGATCCCGAAGCCTAAAGAGGTAGCTTCATCCCCGTCCTGGGCAAAATCGTTGTATTGGCCGTAGAGACAGTCCGAAGTAGGTTTCGCCGATGTCGAACAGGCCGGAGGAATAACCGATCTTTCCCCAAAGGGTATCGGCGTTGTCCTGGCCGATGCCCTTTCTGCCCTTGATGGCGCCGGTTAGCGTGATGCTTAGGCCGCTTTTGTGCTTGAGGGAACCGGAACCACCCCACAAATCCTCGTCGTCGGTCGACCGGGCGCTGACGTTGGCGTAATAGGCCCACATCTCGAATTCGAAACTGCCCCATTCGCGGGCATACCCAAGACCCGCGTCCCAGACCCCGCCGGCTACGTAAGACGAGGCCAGCCCGACACCGCCGAACTCTGGGAAGTCGTAACGAATCCGGTTGTCCTTGTCGATTCCGTCCACCTTGTCGATGACGTCGCCGATGGTGAAGGTGCGCCCGCCGGTGGTCCGGTTATAGAAATGAATGCCGCCGGCCATGTCGGCGAGGTTGTTGCCGACCGCCAGGTCGAAGCCTGACAAATCCACCGTCACTCGTTCGGTCGACGCGGTATCGGCCTTGCCCAGGCTGACCTTCCCATAGCGCCGGTGGGTCGCGGTGACCTCTTGGATGCGGATACCCCAGGCGGTTTGTTCGGTGGATTCGGTGCCGATCAGGTTGAGGTCGCCGGCGGCGTTGGAAAGTTGCGCGTCCAATTCGATATGGGCCCCGGCGGTGATGTCCTCGTTCAATCGGCCCTGGGCGATCCAGCCGAGGCGGGTGTTTTCGACGCCGCCGTCGACATGGAACAGCTCGCTCCGGTTGCCGTCGTCGGTATACAAGAACGCCCGCGTGACGATGCCGTAGATCATCATCTGGTTCTTGTTGCCGCTGCTGAGGGTATCGTCGGCGGCCCGGCCTTTGTTAACAGGGGCAAGATTGACAAGGGCGAACATCAGGCGTGTAGAAAGGCGAAATTCAAAGGGGTTGCGGTGTCCATACACGGCAATAACTCCTAGCGGTTATGTTGACCAACTTTCACCGCTACGGTCATAGCCGTCTTGCCGGAATCCCCCGTCCCGCGAGTACGCGATGCCGTCGGATGGCAGGTCTCCTGGCTTGCGGGTCTTGGTTTCCGGCCGCCTTCCCGGTTTCCCAGTGGCATGCGTGGCGCGGAAACTCGCCGCCTACAGTTGCGGGGACAGCCACGGTTGAAGGCCCCCTCCGGGGTCGGCCCCTCCGTGTTCCCATTTAATCCCCGGGCTTTTTCGCCCTTTGGGGAACCATCAAGGATCATTATAGGGTTATCCGTTATTTTCCCCTATCCCTCTATTTGACCGGCAACGTCCGGCCGCAAGCTAGGAAATCGCCGGTGAACTGGATATCCTGATTGGCCAGCGCCACCATGCCGACGCCGGGCTGGACAAACGTCGGCACATGGCCGACAAGGTTGACCAGGACCGGCCTCGAAAACGCGAGAACCACCATGACATCCTCTCCGACCCTGATCAGAGACGACGTCGAAGTCGTTGAAAAAACAACTCCCTACGATGGTTATTTCAAGCTCGATATCTATCGCTTGAAACACAAGCTTTTCGAGGGCGGCTGGAGCGGCGAGATGACCCGCGAGATCTTCGAACGCGGACACGCCGTCTCCGTATTGCCTTATGACCCGGTTCTCGACCACGTGGTGTTGATCGAGCAGTTCCGGCCCGGCGCCTATGCGGCGCTGGCTTCCGACTGGTTCGACGGAGATGCTTCGCCGTGGCTTATCGAATGCGTCGCCGGCATCATCGAAAAAGGCGAAGACCCCGAAGACGTCGCCCGGCGCGAAACGGTCGAGGAAACCGGGTGCCGGCTCGGGGAAATCATACCCGTCTGCCACTACCTGTCATCGCCCGGCGGCACCTCGGAATCGGTGTTCGTTTTTTGCGGACAGGTCGACGCCTCGAATGCCGGCGGTATATACGGGCTCACGGACGAGCACGAAAACATCCGTGTTTGCTCCACCCCCGCCGAGGAAGCCTTTCAGTTGCTGAACGACGGGCGGATCATCAACGCCATGACCCTTATCGCCCTTCAGTGGCTCACCGCCAACCACGATCGTGTCCGCGCCCTTTGGCGGGGCTTAGGTGCTTGATCGCCTCCCGGACGGTCTTTACCTTCAAGGGTCAACCTAGGGAGGGGTACCCATGAAAGTCCTGGACGGTTTTGCCGAAACCGTCGGCAATACGCCGTTGATTCGCCTGCGCGAGGTTTCCGAGGAGACAGGCTGCGAAATCCTCGGCAAGGCCGAATTCCTTAATCCCGGCAGCTCGGTGAAGGACCGCGCGGCGCTGTTCATCATCAAGGATGCCGAGGAAAGGGGCGCCCTTGAACCCGGCGGCCTGATCGTCGAGGGAACCGCCGGCAACACCGGGATCGGATTGGCCCTTTGCGGCAACGCCCGGGGTTATAGGACCCTGATCGTGATCCCGGAAACCCAAAGCCAGGAAAAGAAAGACATGCTCAGGCTTTGCGGGGTCGAACTGAAGGAGGTCCCCGCCGTTCCCTACAAGGACCCCAACAACTACGTCCATGTCGCCGAACGGCTGGCCCAGGAAATGGCCAAAACCGAAACCAACGGCGTGCTTTACGCCAACCAATGGGACAATACGGCCAACCGCCGCGCCCACCTGGAAGGCACCGGGCCGGAAATTTGGCAACAGACCGATGGCAAGCTCGACGGCTTTATCTGCTCCATCGGCACCGGCGGCACGGTGGCCGGGGTGTCCATGTTCTTGAAGGAGAAAAATCCCGATGTCCAGATCGCCATCGCCGACCCCTTGGGCGCTTCCATGTTTAGTTACTATTCGACCGGCGAGTTGAAGGGCGAAGGTGATTCCATCGCCGAAGGCATCGGCCAGGGGCGGATCACCGGCAACCTTGAAGGCGCCGTCGTCGATATGCCGTTCCAGATTCCCGACGCCGAAGCGCTGCCGTACATCTTCGACCTGCTGAAATATGAAGGGCTTTGCCTCGGCGGCTCCAGCGCCATCAATATCGCCGGCGCCGTCCGGATGGCCAGGGAAATGGGTCCCGGGCACACCATCGTCACCATCCTCTGCGATTACGGCGACCGTTATCAAAGCAAGCTTTTCAATCCGTCGTTTCTCAAGGAGAAAGGCCTGCCGGTTCCGGACTGGCTGGAATAAGGGGTTTCGGGCGCCATGGATTACGCCAACCCGGAGGCGCTGGTCGGTACCGAGTGGATGGCCGAAAACCTCGACGTGCCGGGGGTGCGCGTCATCGACGCCACCTATTTCTTGCCCGCTGTCGAACGCGGCGCCGAGGCCGAATTTGCCGCCCGCCATATCCCGGGCGCGGTTTTTTTCGATATCGACGACATCGCGGACAGTTCCACTGACCTGCCCCATATGCTCCCCAGTGCGGATAAGTTTTCGGCCAAGGTAGGTGCGCTCGGCATCGCCAACGGCGATTATGTCGTCGCCTACGATGCCAACGGCGGTGCCTTGGCGGCGGTCCGGGCATGGTGGATGTTCCGGGTCTTCGGCCACGATAACGTGGCGGTGCTGAACGGCGGCCTGCCCAAATGGCTTGCCGATGGGCGGCCGATGGAGTCCGAAACTACCGCCCCGGCCGAGGCCGTCTTCACGGCTATTATGGACCCGTCGCTGGTGCGCAGCGCCGAGCAGCTATTGGCCAACATCGAAACCGGCGCCGAGCAGGTGGCCGACGCCCGCAGCCCGGAACGGTTCGAGGGCACGGCGCCGGAGCCCCGCCCGGGCGCCAGGGCCGGCCACATCCCGGGAAGCGTAAGCCTTCCCTATACCGGGTTGATGGATCAGGACCGGGACTTTGTCATCCGCCCTGCCGGCGAGATCGCCGCCGCCATCGCCGAGGCGGGCCTCGATAGGGACCGGCCCGTCGTCGCCAGTTGCGGCTCCGGTGTCACCGCCGGCGTCTTGGCGCTTGGTTTTTACCTGTTGGGAAAGGATGATGTGGCAGTCTACGACGGCTCGTGGTCGGAATGGGGATGCCGCGAGGACACCCCGGTCGAAACCTAGCCCCCGCCCCCTTTATCAGAGGTGCCGGACGATGACCCCCAAGGCGGGTAAGGCCCCATCGGTCATTACGTACTTGGAAATGACCGAGCAGCCCACGTCCCCGCCGCCGGTGCCGGCGGCGAAGCTAGCGCTGCTAAGGGCTGAACGGCCGCCGGTCCCCTTCTACCGCTTTCTCTATGAACAGATTGGCCGGCGGTGGCAGTGGACCGAACGGGTCCAAATGGACGATGAGGCCTTGGCCGCCGTCATCCATGACGAGAACGTGGAAATCTATGTGCTATACGCCGGAGGCGCGCCGGCCGGCTTCAGCGAATTGGACCGGCGCCAGAGCCCTGACATCGAGCTTGCCTATTTCGGCCTGATGGCGGAATTCACCGGGCGGGCTTTCGGCGCCCATTTTCTCCGCTGGACAGTCGATCAGGCATGGACCCATCAGCCCGAAAGGCTTTGGGTGCAGGCATCGAGCGAGGACGACCCCCACACCCTATCCCTTTACCAACAAAGCGGCTTCGTCGTTTACGACCAGAAGACGGTCGAGTCAGGGACCTAGAGGGCCATTCACGTCCTGGATCGCTTCGATCCAGGACGTGAATGGCCCTAGTGCGACAGGATTTGACTTAGGAATAGCTTGGTGCGTTCGTGTTGCGGGTTGTTGAAGAATTCGTGCGGCTCGTTCTGTTCGATGATCTCGCCCTCATCCATGAAGATCACCCGGTCGGCAACTGTCTTGGCGAAACCCATCTCATGAGACACCACGATCATAGTCACGCCGGTCCCGGCGAGCTCGATCATCACGTCCAGAACCTCCTTTATCATCTCCGGATCCAATGCCGAGGTTGGCTCGTCGAAAAGCATGATCTTCGGCGACATGCAGAGAGAGCGGGCAATGGCCACCCGCTGCTGCTGGCCGCCGGAGAGTTGGCCCGGGTACTTTGCGGCCTGCTCAGGAATCCTAACCCGCTCGAGATGCTTCATTGCAATTTCCTCCGCCTCGGCCTTGCGCATCTTGCGTACCCAGATCAATGCCAATGAGCAGTTTTCCAGGACGGTGAGGTGGGGAAACAGGTTGAACTGCTGAAACACTATGCCAACCTCGGAGCGAACAATCTCGATGTTATTCAAATCACCGGTCAGCTCGACGCCATCGACGAAGATTTCCCCTTTCTGATGTTCCTCGAGCCGGTTTATGCAGCGGATCAGGGTGGACTTCCCAGACCCCGACGGCCCGCAGATGACGATGCGCTCACCCTTTTTTACGGTCAGGTTGATGTCCTTGAGCACATGGAAAGCACCAAACCATTTATGGACACCCGTCATCTCGATCATGACGTCCTCGGAGACGGTCATGGTCTTGGTTGGGTGTTTGAGCTTGTCTTCCGATAAACCGGCTTTGTCAGACATAATTATTTTTCCAATACTTACGCATCATTACCCACCCAGGTCTAATGACCGGTATCGAGTTTTCGCTCAAGGTAAAGCGAATACCTCGACATACTGAAGCAACAAATGAAGAAGAACAGCGCGACAAAAAGGTAGACCTCGCGAGCCAATCCCAACCAGGCAGGATCCGACAATGACGCCCGGCCGACGCCCAGCGGATCGAGCATTCCTATGATCAGCACCAGAGTGGTGTCCTTGTAAAGTCCGATAAATGTATTGACGATTCCGGGGATCGAGATCTTCAGCGCCTGCGGCAGGATAATCAACCAGTGAGCCTTCACGTAGGTTAGGCCAAGCGATTCGGCGGCTTCATACTGGCCGCTGGGAATTCCCTGCAACCCACCACGAACGACCTCGGCAATATAACCCGCTGAAAACAGCGTCACCATAATCAGCACCCGCATAAGCAGGTCGAAGTCTGTGCCAGGCGGCAGAAAGTAATTGAGCATCGTTGAAGCGATGAACAAAAGGGCGATCAGGGGCACTCCGCGGATAAACTCGACGAACAAGGTGCACATAATTCTCAGAATCGGCATTTTCGACCGGCGTCCGAGGGCGAGGAGAACACCGATCGGAAGTGAGAACGATATGCCAGTGACGCCGATGATCAGCGTCAGCAGGATGCCACCGAATTGGTCGGTTTCAACTGGGCTCAAGCCGAAGCCCCCGACCAGGAGCCAGCCGGTGATGAACGGGAACGCCACCGCATATAAAAGTCCGAATTTTCGGCCCGGCATCTTATCGTAAAGCACCGGCACGATCGCCATTATCAGGAGCACGAACGACAGGTTCACCCGCCAGCGCAAGGGTGCGGGATAGAACCCATAAACAAAAAGTCCCAGCCGATTTTTGATGAAGGCCCAGCAGGCGGCGCTTTCCGGCACCTCCATTTTATCCCAGCATTCCTTGCGTGACTCCGCCGTCCAAATCGAATCCCAGAAGATCCACTCAAATAGCGGCGGTATCACCGACCAAAGGAACCAGATGGCCAGGAGGGTTGTCACTACGTTGAGCGGCGTAGATAGGAGGTTGTGTTTGACCCATCCGAGAACACCAACTTCGGTGCGCGGCGGCAGCAGTTCCGGATGCTGGCCGGTCTCGTAGGTTTGCACAGCGTCAGCCATGGCTTATCTCTCCACCAGAGCCAACTTCTTGTTGTACCAATTCATAAAACCCGAGATCAGCAAAGAGATCATGAGGTAGGCCAGGAGGACGATAATCATCGTTTCCATCTCCTTGCCTGTCTGCATCAGGGTGATGCCGCCGATCGTGGCGACGATATCCATGTAGCCGATGGCGATCGCCAGCGACGAGTTCTTGGTCAGGTTCAGATACTGGCTGGTCAGCGGCGGAACTATCACACGAAGCGCCTGCGGGATAATGATAAGCTGCAACGTCCTGTTGGGGCGAAGCCCGAGCGCATAAGCGGCCTCGGTCTGCCCATGGCTGACCGCGAGGATCCCCGAACGGACGATCTCCGCGATAAAGCAGGATGTGTAATAGGAAAGCGCCAGCCACAGCGCGATGAACTCGGGTTTGATCGCCAGCCCGCCCCTGAAATTAAACCCCTTCAGCTCCGGAATGCCCCAAGAAAGCGGCATGCCCGTGGAAAGGAAAGCGGCCACCGTCATCACCACGATCACTCCGGTCGATATCCAGAAAACGGGGTAAACTCGGCCCGTCTCATCCTGGTACTTTTTCGCCCAACGTCTGAAGAAGTAGACAAAACCAATCGAGATCACGAATGCCGCCAGGACGATCCAGGCGCCTGGTTCCCAAACGGGTTGGGGAATGAAGAATCCCCTGTTCGTGAGAAAGAAGGTATCAGCAAAATTTACTGCCTTCTTTGGCACCGGCAAATGGATGACGACCAGCCCGTGGATGAACAGGATGTGCAGAAGGACAGGAACATTGCGCGTGAATTCCAGGAAGCAATAAACGATACGGTTTACCAGCCAGTTCGTGGAGAGCCTGAGGATCCCCATTATGAAACCCATCACTGTCGCGAGAACGATACCGCACGCTGCAACCAGCAGTGTGTTGAGAATTCCTACGACGGCAGCCCGTAGATGAGTGGACCTTGAGCTGTATTCGATAAATGGAGAAAACGTTATGTCGTAACCAGCCGGGTAAAAGAGGAAGCCGAAACCAAACTCTTTTCCTACCACTTCTAGGTTGATTAAGACGTTGCGGAAGATAAGGGCGAGGGCAGCGAATATCACCGTCAGCGTCACGACCTGGATGATGACGGACCGGGCTTCCTGGTTTCTCCAAAGGCGCGCGATCAGGTTGCGGGTGTCAGGACCGGTCTCGGCAATTGTGGCCATGGCGAACAACCTTCTCCTTCACGGGCTCATCAAGATCAAAGGAACACAATATTGATATAATTCACGGAGGCGATCTTTGCTGCTGATCAGGAGTGAACTGCACCGTAGTGAGGGTCATTTCAAATAACCAGTGACGCCACCCGTGACAAAAAGTTCCCAGCCTCCGGTGGGGCAGATAGGCCCGTTGAGTTTCTTAGGCACAAGCAAATAAGAACAAACATGGAATTTCAAGGGTCAAGAGATAAAGAAGCGTGCCGGGTCCCGAGAGGTCGCCGGCACGCTTTTAGATTGATCGACAATCAGTCGGTCTTTTAACGGAACGGCGGCGAATACTGAAGGCCGCCCTTCGTCCACAGGGCATTTAGGCCGCGCGGGAGACCGATAGGTGTGTTGACGCCAATATTGCGCTCAAAGATCTCGCCGTAGTTACCGACGGATTTGATGATATTGTACGCCCAGTCATTGCTAAGGCCCAACTCCTTGCCCTGGCTACCCTCAACGCCCAAGAGACGCAAGACCTCCGGGTCCTTGGAGCTTTTCATCTTATCGACATTAGCCTGCGTGATGCCCTTTTCCTCAGCCGTAATCGTCGCGTTGAGAACCCAGGTTACAATATCAGACCACTGGTCGTCACCTTGACGGGTGGCGGGACCCAGGGGCTCTTTCGAGATGATCTCGGGCAGGACGATGTGATTCTGCGGATCAGAGAACGTCGAACGGGTGGCGGCTAGGCCCGAGGCGTCGGTGGTGTAAACGTCGCACCGCCCAGAAGTGTAGTTCTGCCGCGCCTCGTCGTTGGTCTCGATGGTCACGGCCTCATACTTCATGCCATTGGCGTGGAAGTAATCGGCCAAGTTGAGCTCAGTCGTCGTGCCGGTTTGGATGCAGACCGAAGCGCCGTTAAGTTCCTTAGCGCTCTTGACACCAAGCGCCTTCTTTACCAAGAAGCCTTGGCCGTCATAGTAGTTGACGCCGTGGAACCGCAACTTCACGCCGACGTCGCGCGAGAAGGTGATGGTGGTGTTCCGCCACAGTACGTCGCCTTCACCTGCGTTGAGCTTGGTGAACCGAGTCTTGCCGGTCGAGGTTACCGCCTTGATCTTGCTTGCATCTCCCAGTACTGCCGCAGCAGTCGCCCGACAGAAATCGATGTCGAAGCCTTTCCAAGCGCCGCTCGCGTCCGGATAAGCAAAGCCGGGGACGCCGGTGCTTACGACGCAACGCAACACACCGCGGGACTTGACGTCGTCCAACGTCCCGGCTGTCGCGACCTGCGGTCCGATTGTCAGCGCCGCCGCGATCACGGCAAGCGCAATAGCTGTTTTTTTCATGAGAATCTACTCCCTAGTGAATCGTGTCTTTAGTCATTTTTGGTTTCCCGCCTTCGGAAAGTATCAAAAATTGGGTTACGGAGAACCATTGCATATTTTGTGAAACGGGCTCAAGGACAAAAAATGTCAGGTTTTGAAAGGTTTTAAGGCCGCCTCGGGGGCATCTCTATCGCCTTCGCTCTCTCGGCATAGTATCTTTCCGAAGCAGGAGCTTTTTTTCCCTTCAATTCCCTTTAATAGGGTCAACCGGAAGCGACCAGGCCTATGAAAAAAGACACCCTGCTTGTCCATCGCGGTCGCCATCCCGGGGACCATTACGGTATCGTCAATCCACCGGTTTACCATGCCTCCACGGTCATCTCGCCCACCCTGGCGGCATTCGAAGCCTCGGAGAAAAAACCGTTCGAAGGGGTCCATTACGGCCGCACCGGCACGCCGACGGCCTTCGCCCTGGAGGAAGCGGTGACCGCCCTTCACGGCGGCCATCGCACCATCGCGACGTCATCGGGCCTCGCCGCCATCTCCGTGACCATGCTGGCCCTCTTGAAAGCCGGCGATCACGCGCTGGTGGCCGACAATATCTATGGCCCGACCCGGGTTAGGGTATCCGAAGGGCTTCTCGCCCGCTCCGGCGTCGAGGTTACCTATTTCGATCCCTTGGAAAGTATTAGCGGCCTCATCAGGCCGGAAACCAAGGTGGTCATTTTCGAATCACCCGGCTCGCTGACATTCGAAATGCTGGACGTAGCCAGGATTTCCACCGAGGCCAAGGCCGCTGGGGTGATGGTGGTCATGGACAACACATGGGCTACCCCCCTTTTCTTCCAACCGCTCGAACATGGCGTCGATATCGTCATCGAGGCGGCGACCAAATACATCGGCGGCCATGCCGACGTCATGCTGGGCACCATCACCGTGTCCACGGCCGAGCAGTTTCAGACAGTCAAATGGACCGCCAACGCCCTCGGCAACTGCCCGGGTCCGGACGACTGTTATTTAGCGCTTCGCGGCCTTCGGACACTCTCGGTCAGGCTCGAACGCCATCAACGGAACGCCAACGTCCTGGCGCGCTGGCTTCGGGAGCGGGACGAGGTCGGCCGGGTGCTTTATCCGGCGCTTCCCGACGACCCCGGGCATGAATTGTGGAAACGCGACTTCAAGGGCGCATCGGGATTGTTCGGCGTGGTGCTCAATGCCTACCCCAAAAAGGCAGTCGCCAAAATGCTGGACGGCATGGAACTGTTTGCCATGGGCGCCAGCTGGGGCGGGTACGAGAGCCTCATGATCCCCACCCATCCGGGCAAAAACCGCACCGCCACCAAGTGGCGTGGCCCTGGTCCTAGCCTACGCATCCATATCGGGCTCGAAGACCCGGAGGATTTGATCGACGATCTGGACAAGGGCCTGGCGCGGCTCAATGGATCCGCCTGAAGGGCGGCATCAGGGCTGAAAATACGAACAGCACGAAGGCGGCAACCACGATTGACGGCCCCGACGGCGTGTCGAAGGCCATCGACCCCGCCAGCCCCCCGGCCACGGCAAGGCACCCGATGACGGCGGCGAGGACGGCCATGGCTTCGGGGGTCGCCGAAAAACGCCTGGCCGTGGCCGCCGGAATGATGATCAGCGACGTTACCAGCAGGATGCCGACGATCTTCATGGCCAACGCCACCACCATCGCCAGCAGCATCATGAAGCCGAGATTGACGGCCGTCACCGGCACGCCCTCGACAGCCGCCAGTTCCTCGTGAACGGTAGCCGACAAAAGCGGCCGCCACAAAAACACCAGCACTCCGATGACCACGGCGCCGCCGCCGTATATCAACGCGATATCGCCTATTGTCGCCGCCAGGACGTCGCCGAACAGATAAGCCATCAGATCGACGCGCCGGGCCTCCATGGAGGCCAGCACGATCAGCCCTAGGGCCAGGCTGGCATGGGCCAGTATGCCCAGCAAGGTATCGTCCGACAGGTGGGCGCGGCGTCCCAGCGCGACTAGGGAAACGGCGACGACGGCGGTGACGGTGAAGATGCCGACGTTGAGGTTGATGCCGAGAAGAAACCCCAACGCCACCCCCAGCAGCGCCGAATGGGACAGGGTGCCGCCGAAAAAAGCCATCCGGCGCCAGACCACGAAGGCCCCCAGCGGCCCGGCCACGGCGGCAACGCCCGAGCCGCCGATCAGGGCCCGGATCATAAAATCATCCACGGCTGGCCCTTTCATCCTCTTCGCCGGGGAAATCCCCGGTCGGCCCGTCGAGCGGCACCATGCGGCCGTCGGCATCGTGGGCGTGGTCGTGATGGTGGTGATAGACGGCGAGCGAGTCGGCCACCTGTTTGCCGAACAATTCGATGTAGCTGGGGTCGTTGGCGACCGTTTCAGGATGCCCGGCGCAACAGACATGATGGTTGAGGCAGATCACCTCGTCGGTCTGCGCCATCACCAGATGCAAATCGTGCGACACCATCAAAACGCCGCAGCCCCGTTGATCGCGGATGCGCGAGATCAGCCCGAAAAGATCCGCCTGCCCGGTGACGTCAATGCCCTGCGAGGGTTCGTCGAGGACTAAAAGGTCCGGGTCCCTGAGCAGCGCCCGGGCCAGCAGGACGCGCTGGAATTCGCCGCCCGAAACGGCCTCCAGGGGGGTGTCCATGATGGTTCCGGCGCCGACTTCCTCCAGCACCCGGTTGGTCCGGTCCAGGGTCCGGGGGCGGCCCCTTTTGGCCCCCAGGGTCAGGAACCGCCCGACCGTCAACGGCAGGGTCGGGTCAATGTGCAGCCGCTGCGGCATATAGCCGACCACCAGTCCCGGGCGGCGAAAGACTTCTCCCCGGTCCGGCTTCATCAACCCGAGAACGATCCTGACAACCGTTGTCTTGCCAGCGCCGTTGGGGCCGATCAGGGTGACGATTTCGCCAGCGCGGACCCGAACCCCGGCGTTGGACAGGATTTCCTTGCCGCGGCGGGTGACCGAGAGGCTTTCGGCCTCGATCAGGATTTCGGCGGTGGGGAAACGATCTGGAATCCGGGCGGTCATCCGGGGGACCCTTCGCCCGCGTCCCGGCAATAGGGGCACAAACCTTCGATTTCGATCATCGGCCTGCCGACCGCGAAACCGGCCTGGTTGGCACTGTTGCGGATCGCCTGGTCGATGCGGTGGTCGTTCAATTCGGCCGTCAGGCCGCAGGACCGGCAAATCAGGAACTGCCCGCCGTGGGGTTTCAACGGGTCCGGGCAGCCGACGAAGGAATTGAGGCTTTCGATCCGGTGCACCAGCCCGTGTTGCAATAGAAAGTCCAGGGCCCGGTAAACCGTCGGCGGCGCCGCGCCCCGGCGCTCGGCTTTCAGGGTGTCGAGGATTTCATAGGCGCCGCGGGGCTTGTGGCCGACCCAAACCAGTTCCAGCACCCGGCGCCGCAGCGACGTTAGGCGGACGCCGCGTTCACCGCATAACGCCGACGCCCGGTCGAGGGCGGATTCCATGCAATTGGCGTGGTCGTGGCCGGTGTCCATAAAGGCGGTGGAGAGGGTCATGAGTTCCATTCGGGTGCGCTTTGGTTCCGCTAAAAATGTTATAATATAACATTATAGACCCGCTCCCCTTAGGCGTCTAGCCCGGTTGACAGATCGCCCGCAAAGGCAGATGTAGGGCCTTGCAGAACCGCAAAGGACCCCCCATGAGCGACGACATGGGCAGCAAGGACAAGCTCGAAGCCGCCGGACAGGTTGCCGACGCCATCGCCTTCAACGACGATGGCCTGGTGCCGGCGATCGCCCAGCAATTCGACACCGGCGAGGTGCTGATGATGGCGTGGATGAACCGCGAGGCCGTGACCGAGACCCTGCGCACGGGACAGGTCCATTATTATTCGCGTTCGCGCAACAAGCTGTGGCGCAAGGGCGAAACATCGGGCCAGACACAGAATCTGGTGCGGTTCCGCATCGACTGCGACGGCGACACCGTGCTGGTGCTGGTGGACCAGACCGGCGTCGCCTGCCACACCGGACGCCATAACTGTTTCTTCAACCAGGTCTCGGCCGAGGTTGGCAGGCCCCTGACACAGGTCTGCATCGCGTGGGCGCTGTCACACCCCGAGATGACCAGCGTGCTCACCTGTTCTGAAAGCTCAGATCATGTGGATGACAACCTGGCCGGCACCACGCTGGAGCTTCCAGCGGAGGCGCTGTCCATGCTCAACGCGGTGAGCGCGGCCTACACGGAGTGGAAGCAGGCTGGAAACGACTATCGGAACGGGCGCTGGGTCGAGCGAGACCCACCGAGTCCGTGAATCATGGCCGGGGCCGATGGCCATCTAA
>ENA-ORDI01001110-ORDI01001110.1-marine-metagenome-genome-assembly--contig:-NODE-1110-length-15405-cov-5.016049_pt1 | contig 15405 bp, 23 predicted proteins | sample MGYA00248628_ERZ508525 | MGnify/ENA primary metagenome ERZ508525 (study PRJEB26195, sample SAMN05422138) | marine metagenome | isolation source: East of Porto Seguro, South Atlantic Ocean | place... | reverse complement strand
GGAAGAAAGAAACACTCGAAGATCAGAACGGTGAACGCTGGGTCCATCGCAATACACCCGGTTCTTGACCGGATCGAAACGATCTCTTAATCTGCCGTCAACTATTGTCAACGCCGGGCAACTATCCAGGATTGACTAATCTCCGGATCCTCACCGTCGTTCAGATCAATCATCACCATATCGTTGAATGATTGATACAGCTCTCCGGGTTGGAGTACGTATGTCGGATTGAATTTCGGGAATGACGCCAAGTGATGCACGTTAAACGTTTTGAAGAACAACAGGCCGCCGGGCTTGAGTGCGCTTTTCATCCGGGGGAAAAGCGCTCGGTTTAAGTATCGAAAACAAGCCACCAGATCATAGACTTCCTTATCCAGCGCAAACTTATCGAGATCTGCTGTCAGTGTTTTAATTGTTGTTTGCTCACGCTGCGCCAGTCGCCGGCCAATTGCAAGACCGGTGACGCTACAGTCCACCGCCAGGACATCGTAACCCTGTTGCGCCAGAAACACCGCGCTGTGGCAGGATCCACTGGCCAGATCGAGTGCTGACCCCGCAGCGAGCAGGTGTACCGCATGACGGCTTAACAGGGAATCAGTCCTGAGCTCCGGATCTTGGTCAGCCGCCTGGTATTTTGCTTCCCAGCGTTCAACATCCTCCCGCATCGCCGGATATCCGATCGTTGATGATCAGACCAAGCCGGCAAACGGTTCCACTGTGACCATGTCACCGACTTGCGCGCCGTCGCTGTCAATGTCCAGCACAATAAAGCAGTTGGCCTGACTCATCGAACTCAGGATTCCTGAACCCTGGTCTCCGGTACTGTGCACCGTGAGATCACCGCTTTCATCCTGCACTAGATAACCACGCTGATACTCGGTTCGACCGGGCCTTTTCTTCAGTCGGTTAAGCGTCCTCGCTGGAAGTCGCAATGGCGCCCAATTCTCCTCACCCATCAACTGCCGCAGTGCCGGTAACACAAACTGGTAGAAGGTAACCATGACTGAAACCGGGTTGCCGGGCAGGCCGAAGAAATGGGCATGATCGATTTTTCCGAACGAGAGTGGCCGACCCGGCTTCATCGCTAGTTTCCAAAAGTTTACCTCACCGATTTCATCAAGCACCTCTTTGACATAGTCGGCGTCACCCACCGAAGCTCCTGCTGAAGTGATCACCACATCGGCAATTGCTGCAGCCCGGAGAAAGGTCTCGCGTATGCGATCACGGTCATCCGGAATTACACCCAAGTCGATAAATTCAACGCCCAGGCGGGTAAGCATCCCATGCAAGGTGTAACGATTTGAATCATAAACATCACCCAATGCCAGAGGTTCGCCGATTGACCGCAGCTCGTCACCGTTGGAGAAGAAGGCTATCCTGGGTTTACGCAATACCGCCAGTTCCCCGATTCCCAGCGATGCCACCATTCCCAAGTCCGAGGGCAGCAAACAGCGCCCGCGCACCAGGGCGATCTCGCCGGCAGCGAGATCCTCACCCGCCCGCCGCACGTGCTGGCCTGGTTTCTGCCCCGCCGCCAATCGGATACGATCGTCAACGCGCTCGACCTGTTCCTGCATCACCACAGTGTCACACCCTTCTGGAATCACTGCACCGGTCATAATGCGTACGCATTCACCGGAGCCCACCGCTCCTGCGTATGCACTGCCTGCCCAGGCTGTACCGATCACCTTAAGGTCGGCGGCTGAAAGATCAGATGCAGCTAGTGCGTACCCATCCATCGCAGAATTGGTGTGGTTGGGGACATCAACTGGCGAGATCACATCTTCAGCCAAGATCCGGCTCAGGGCCCCTCGAACCGGCACCCATTCGATATCACCAATCGGCTTGATCGCTTCAGCGATTCGGGCCAGGGCAATATCCACCGGCAGTAACGCCGAATCGTATTCATCCTCACAACTGGGTTGCACGATTACTTCAGTCTGTTTGTTCATCGTCCCGTTTCCAGTTTCCTGAGCGGCCACCGGACTTTTCAAGCAACCGCACAGCACCGATGGTCATTTCACGATCCACTGCTTTGCACATGTCATAGATCGTCAACAAACCCACCTGGACTGCAGTCAAAGCCTCCATTTCGACACCTGTGCGCCCCCGGGTTTCAGCTACAGCACGACAAATGATCGCGCTCGTCTTCGGGTCAGGCTCAAAGGACACTTCCACCCGGGTTAGACTGAGCGGGTGACACAACGGTACCAGTTCCGACGTCCGTTTAGCCGCCATAATGCCTGCTACCCGGGCTACCGCCAGCACATCACCCTTGGCATTGGTCCCGTCGACCACCTGTTCCAGGGTTGAAGCCTGCATCGAAATTTCCCCAGCTGCAACGGCGCGCCGCTCGGTAATTTCTTTGCTACCGACGTCGACCATGTTCGCTTCACCGCGCTCATTGAGATGAGTCAGTTTGTGTCCTTTAGCCACCGGTTTTTTCGCTCCCATTCCTGAGGTCGGATATTGTAGCCATTTTCACGCCGGCAAGACCGTTGCTCCCGTCGTCATATTGAGGAGGCATGCTAAAATGTGTTTGATTTATCAGCTGATTTTATGAGGTAACCCTTGTGGCCTTTTCATCGATCATGGAAGAGCTGGGATCACCCGCACCTGATTTCCAGCTACCCAACACCAATCCCAACGCCGGACCCGACGTAGTCTCCCTGGGCGACTTCTCCGTCATGCCGGCACTGCTGGTTGCCTTTGTCTGCAACCATTGCCCCTACGTAATCCACATCCGTGACTGCTTCAGTGATTTTGCGCGCAGCTACACCGATCGGGGACTGGGCATCGTCGCGATCTCAGCTAACGATATCAGCACCCACCCTGGCGACGGACCGCAAAAAATGGCCGCTGAGGCTCTGGCACACAACTTCAGTCACCCATACCTGTATGACGAAAGCCAAGAGACGGCAAAAGCTTATCGTGCGGCCTGTACGCCAGATTTCTTTTTATATGACAGTCAACGGGAACTGGTTTACCGGGGTCAGTTTGATGCCAGCCGGCCCAATAACGATGTGCCCGTCGACGGCAGTGCACTACGAAGCGCAGTCGATGCAGTCCTGAGTGACCAGCCCGTGACAACTGACCAGGTTCCCAGTCTGGGTTGCAACATCAAATGGAAAAGCGGCCAGGAGCCTGACTATTTTTCGACCTAGGCACGTCCGTTGTCAGTCATTGCTTTAGCTCTCCGTCTTTGAGGCTTGATTGCGCACTTCGTCGACGGCTGCCTGTAGTTTGTCACCATCGGCAAGATAGTAACGACGAATCACACTCAGGTTATCTTCAAACTCGTAGACCATGGGAATACCGGTCGGTATGTTGAATTCCAGTATTTCTTCTTCGCTCATCTGATCAAGAAATTTCACCATTGCGCGCAGACTGTTGCCATGCGCAACGATCAGCAGTCTGCTGTCACTCTTCAACAACGGGACCAGTGTGTCGTCCCACCATTCGGTGACCCGCAGCAGCGTATCTGCCAGAGATTCCGTATCGGGTAGACCGCTGATGCCGACATAGCGTGGATCTGCATCTGGGCGGCTGGCGTCATCTGCGGCCAGTGCCGGGGGGCGCACCGAATAGCCCCGTCTCCAGGCAAGCACCTGTTCGTTGCCATGTTGTTCAGCGGTTTCTTTCTTGTTGAGTCCCTGCAGCGCACCATAGTGGCGTTCGTTGAGTCGCCAATCTGTCCGGATGGGCAAATACATCTGATCTAGTATCTCCTGAATCAGCCACAGTGTTCGGATGGAGCGTTTCAGATACGACGTCATGGCAATGTCGAAGCGAAAACCAGCATCACGCAAAGTACTACCGGCTGTTCTGGCTTCTTCGATACCGCGTTCGGAGAGATCGACATCAGTCCATCCGGTGAAGCGATTTTCCAGGTTCCAGGTACTCTGACCGTGGCGAACCACTACCAGTGTCTTCATATTTTCTTTCTAGCGAATTGCAAAGCACATATTTTAAATACCTATACCCAACTCCTTCAGCCGCTCTACCAGCTGGGCCAGAGCTTGGCCTCGATGGCTGATACGATTTTTTTCTTCTGCAGAAAGCTCCGCTGCTGATTTCTGCCCATTACCCACCAGAAATATCGGGTCATAGCCGAAGCCATTTTCACCACGCGGCGTCTCAGCGATCCGACCTGCCCAAGTTCCGCTGCAGATCACGGGCGAGGCATCCAATTCATGACGCACAAACACAACCTCACAGCGAAAGCGGGCCTGCCGGCTGTCGGTCTCGGCAATGGAAAGTCCGAGCAACAGTTTAGCAATGTTGTCAGCTTCAGAGGCGCTGTCACCGGCATAGCGGGCAGAACGAATACCCGGCGCGCCATTCAGTCCGTCCACCTCAATTCCGGAATCATCGGCGATCGCCGGCAAGTGAGTGAAGCGGCTGGCATGGCGCGCCTTAATGATCGCATTTTCAACAAACGAGAGCCCGGTCTCCGCCACCTCGGGCACACTATGATCACTTTGGGGAATACAATCGATTGCCGTTCCGTTCAATAAGGCACGAAGCTCTTGGAGCTTGCCTCGATTGTTCGATGCCAGCACGATCTGCTTGTTCACATCTACTCTGATCGTCGTGCTGCGTTTTGCAGGTCGGTAAGTTGGCTGATGCCTTTAGCCGCAACTACAGTCAGTTGCCGGAGTTCGTCTTCCGTAAAGGGAGCTGCCTCGGCGGTACCCTGGATCTCAATAAAGCGACCTTCGTTATCCATAACAAAATTCATATCAGTGTCTGCTCGACTGTCCTCGCTGTAATCGAGGTCCAGAAACACCTGCCCATCAACGATACCGGTAGACACTGCGGCCACTTGGGCAACGAGCGGCGTCTCTGGCAGGGCACCAGCTCCTACCAGCCCGTCGAGGGCATCGGCCAGTGCTACCCAGCCGCCCGTAATCGACGCGGTACGTGTGCCCCCGTCAGCCTGCAACACGTCGCAGTCGACGGTAATGGTTCGTTCGCCCAGCGCATCGAGGTCCACTGCCTGGCGCAGAGCTCGACCGATCAGGCGTTGTATTTCAAGGGTCCGGCCGCTCTGTCGACCACGAGTCGCTTCGCGCAGCGTGCGAGTGTGAGTCGAGCGGGGCAGCATGCCATATTCTGCTGTCACCCAGCCACGGCCGCGGCCGCGCAAAAACGGGGGTACGGTGCTGTCCACGCTGGCAGTACACAACACCCGTGTATCACCAAATGCAATCAGTACAGAGCCCTCTGCATGTCGGGTGAAGCCGCGGTCGAAACAAACTGGCCGCATCTGGTCCGCTGCTCGTTGGTTTGATCTGTTCATGGGTTTATCTTACTTGGTAACGCGTTCATAAAAACCGATGTTAACAGCCCAGCGTCCGGCAGTAGCCGATTCTTTGGAGCTCTATCAATACTTAAATATCGTTCTGATCAGCTTAAGACGGCGGCAACTGATGGCCAAGCAAGGCAAAAAAGTTCTCCAAAAAACGGTAGGTCAGACCCCAGATGATCGGCTCCTCATGGTTAGTCAAACGAATTGCGGGGAACACCTGCCCCTGCCAAGCTTCGTATTGCACCTCGGTCTGGCGTTTTGTCTCTAGCAGTCGAGATATCGGCAGGGTGAATACATCAGCAACTTCGTGGTTCTGACAGAACGGCCCAACACTGTTCGTGATAAAGACGAAACAGGACACCACCAGGTGATGTGACCGACGGCCCGTCAGATCGTCGAGCCGGCCGAGAAGCCGGGCTGAGGATAGATCGACGCCGATTTCTTCTTCAGTTTCCCGTACAGCTGTGTCCAATGGCTGCTGATCGCCCGGTTCACATCGTCCACCAGGAAATGCGATGTGTCCTGACCATGGATCACCTGGTACTCGGGCACGCTCGATGAAGACAATTTCCGGATCGTCGGTGGAAGCCGCGCTATCCAGTATCAATGCAACAGCCGCGTGGCTATCGCCCGTATCGGACAGTTCAGGTTGGTGTTGCGCCAACTGACGGGCAATCGTTTGCGTGGAAATCACCAGTGAATCCCGCTCCCAAAACGAAACCCGTCGGTCACTTCTCGTCGGTCATGGCCTGTCACTGACTCAGTGTAGTCTGTCAGGTGATACCGGTAGGCTGCACGTAACGATATAAATGGCATTGGCTCTATCACAAGACCGGTTTCAACTGAGATCGTTGACACATCCTGGCGCGTACCCAGATGCTTCAGATTCGGAGACCAACCGGTATTGACGTACACTGATACGACACCGGGTAGATGTACCCTACCACCCGCTGACAGGCGCAATCCCGACAGGCTGCCCTGTGAACCGAAATGGTTTTGCTCCCAACCCAGTCCTACCGACAGATATGAATCACTCACGGGCGACTGGAGCCGTCGCTGAATATCCACTTGGAGTTGATCATTCGGCGCCTGATCTACCTGATCCTCTGGGAAGCGATTCAATGCGCCGCGCAGGCCCCACGTTCGATTCCACCACAGGGCGCCATAAGCACTGAGCGCACTCGTTTCGATGCGTGGGTCCAGTAGGTCTACAGTTTCGAGCAACGATCAGAAACCACCTGCCTTGATTTCGAAATTATCGAGCGCCTGGCTCTTGGGTGCTGATATGATCACACTGAGCAAAGATAGCAGTACTAACGTCGATCGGATCATGGTTTTACGGGCAGAGACATCACGATGCATTCTAGCACTGCCGCACTCTGCGCCTGGTTTTAAGCACCTCGCTCAAGCTCTGTCGACGAGGCTCTAACGCATGGACAACAGGGATGGAGTTCGACTCGACCGGTGGCTGTGGTCTGCCCGTTTTTTTAAGACACGGCAGATGGCGGCAGACGCTGTTCGTTCGGGTCGCGTTTTGTTGAACGACAAACGCACTAAACCGGCCAAGTCCGTTCGCATCGGTGATCAGGTCAGAATCCGAAAGGCCGCTTTTCGTTATGCCCTCCAGGTCACTGGCCTGAGCGAAACGCGTGTGGGTGCGGATATCGCCCTCAGCCTGTATGACGAGAGTGAACAGAGCATTGGGGTCAGAGACACCCTCAGAACACAGCTCAAACTCCAGCACTCAGGCTCGCATCTGACGAAGGGTCGTCCCGGCAAGCGTGAACGCCGCCAGCTGAACCGGCTGCGTGATTCACAAGGATGATCCCTTATGAGCGTCCTTGATAAAACACTGCCGTTACCACCGCTATCACTCTATGTGCATTTCCCCTGGTGCGAAAGCAAGTGTCCCTACTGTGATTTCAATTCACACGCTTTGCGCGAGGCCCTGCCTGAAGAAGATTACTGCCACGCATTGCTCCATGACCTGGAGGCGGTCTCGCCCTATGCGCAGGGCCGGCAGTTGGCTTCTGTTTTCTTTGGTGGCGGCACCCCCAGTCTGTTTTCAGCCGGTGTCATCGCGCAGGTGCTGGACTGCGCAGATAAACAGATCGGCCTTCAAGCCGATGTGGAGATCACCCTGGAGGCCAACCCGGGCTCAGCAGATGTCGCCCGCTTCAGTGATTACCACAGCGCCGGTGTGACTCGACTCTCGCTGGGTGTACAGAGTTTCAGCGACACACAGCTCCTCGCCTTGGGCAGGATACACAACAGCCTGCAGGCGCTGCAAGCTGTAGACATGGCAGCTGAGGCCGGCTTTGTCCATGTGAACATCGACCTCATGCATGGTCTGCCGGAACAGAACGTTGATCTTGCGGCCCAGGACATCGACACCGCGATCGCCTTAGAGCCGAACCACCTGTCTCTGTACCAGCTAACGCTCGAACCGAACACGCAGTTCGCAGCCCAACCACCGACGCTACCTGACGAGGGAACCTGCTGGAAAATCCGCTGTCTGTTCGAGGAAACAGCGGTCTCTGCAGGTTATGAACAGTATGAAGTGTCGGCGTTTGCACGCCCAGGCAGTCATTGCTCACACAACTTGAACTACTGGTCCTTCGGTGATTATCTGGGGATTGGTGCTGGTGCACATGGCAAGGTTACCAGTCCCAATGGGATCGGGCGTTACGCGCATGAGAAACACCCCCGTCGTTACATGGCAATGGTGAAAGCCAGTCAGTCAGGTAGCAACATGAAGTTCGCAAGAGACGAAGAAATCGCTTTTGAGTTTGTGCTGAACGCATTAAGGCTTAAGAACGGTTTCAGGCTGGTAGATTTTTTACAGCGCACGGGGCTGTCCTCGGAGTGCATTCTCGGTACCGTAGAAGACGCAGCAAACCAGGGGCTGTTGAGCATCACCAACAACCGCGTTAAGGCAACGGACCTGGGCTATCGTTTTCTCGATGATGTCATCGCGCTTTTTCTGCCCGAGACGAATTGATGGCAACTGCGTGATATGATGCCCGCACCACAACAACCACACTCGATCGTCAGAACGCGCTAAGGCCGGTCAATCTAGGCAATCTCTCAAGCCCATAACGGTGTCCCTCATGCTCTGGGTGAAAGCTTTTCATATTATCTTCATGGTGATCTGGTTCGCGGGACTTTTTTACCTGCCACGCCTTTTCGTCTACCACGCGATGGCGCAGGATACGGCAACGTCCGCTCAGTTCAAAACGATGGAACGCAAACTCTATTTTGGTATTGCAACACCGGGCGGTATCCTGACGATTCTATTCGGGGTGTGGTTGTGGATCGGCTACGGCATCGGTGCCGGTAGCGGCTGGCTCGCGGCCAAGCTGATGCTCGTCATCGTGCTGGTGATCTATCACCTGTGGTGCGGCCGTATGCTCAAAGAATTCCAGGCTGATCGCAATACCCACAGCCATGTATTTTATCGCTGGTTCAACGAGTTCCCGGTACTGGTCCTAATTGCTGTTGTCCTGCTGGTCGTTTTTAAGCCCTTCTGACCGCACGCTCTATCGACTGAAAACCCTTACCGTTGATGTTCAACATCGTTCTGGTTCATCCATAGAGATAACCTCAAGAAATGCTGCAAAACAACTCTATGTTGTGTTCACGATGCCAGTAAATGGAATGGGACCAGTTATGGCAAATATAGAGGAACATCTGAAATTTCAGGTTGATCTTGAAAAAAGAGGTGCGATGTTTGGTGCGGGTCCATTTTTCGCGGACAACGAAATCGACTGGCAAGGAGAAGGTATGGTCATAATCCGCGCACAATCTCTAGATGAGGCCCATCAAGTCGCGGCATCGGATCCAATGCACACGAGCGGTGCACGATCCTACACCGTTCGCCCTTAGTTGCTCAACGAGGGTACGTTGACCGTGAAAATGTTTTATTCTGATGGTAAATGCGAGTTGATCTAGCGGCACGCAAGTAATTCGTTCTGATCTATGTTGATCGGCGGGGTATGCGTCTGTATGCCCCGTTTGTTGATGCGCTATAAACATTCGAGTACGGAGGATTTGGTAGCGGGCTAAAAGTACAGTGTGGGGTGGATAACTCTGACTAAACAACACGTTCTATTTTGTTAGCAACAGGTATCCTTTCTTCGTGCCCAGCAATAGATAGTGATACCTCTACAAACAATACCTACCACAACCAATGACACAATTAAATAAATTAGGTTAGGAATATTTTCATAGATGTTTTCCGACATATGAAGGACCACTATTGAAATTGATAGACCAAAAGCTATACCAATTAACAATGTTGTAAGGTAAGACAAAGCATTTAAAGAGAAATATGAGTAGTCGTCACATTGATATTTCATAACCTTATTCTCAACACCCCACTAAAACCGTAAAGCTCTCAGCCATTTTGAATATTTGTAGAGCAGTTGTTTTGTATCGCAGCTTGTTCCATGGCTTCGAACTCTCCTTTTAGTCTAGAGAACTCTGTAGCCTGCGGGCCGCGTCTTCCTTCAAGAAACAGTAACGCAGGCCAGAAATACGCCACTCCAATGACTATCTGAGCCGCATCCGTACCTGCCTCTTCCTCCAGTACACCGCGAAATTCGTTTACATTTCGACTAACCCCTGTGCATCTCCATTTTCAACTGCCCACAGCTGTGATCGCGCTTCTAAATCCACTTTTCTGCTTTTAGGGCTAGTATGTTGCCTCTAGCCTCAACCTATATCGAGAAAATTAATGTCCATCTACTTGTTGACTGAGGCCATAGTCCATGATGTTGAAACATTTAAAAAATACAAAGAACAGGCGCCGCAGTATGTGGCGCGCCACACTGGTGAATACTGCTGTCGTGGGGGAAAGGCTGCCGTTCATGTGGGTGACTGGCTTCCAGATCGGATTGTCCTGTTGAAGATTCCGTCAGGAACAGCGTATGAAGCATTTATAACTGATCCTGATTACCGGCCGTGGAAAGAAATTCGGAAATCACTTACCACCGTTAAGACACAACTTCTTCTGCTAGGGGTTTAATAGTCAGTTACTTAATTCGAAGGTCATAGAAAAATACAGATGCTGAAAAAACAGCTCCAGCGGCTTGTAATTTTGGGCACCCTAATTTGCCCTATCGTGCTGGCTGCTTTTATCTGGGGTTGGGAATCAATATTCGTCGCCGGAACGATTTGGTTCTTAATGTGGTTCGTGTTACTTGCTGTAGTCCGCGGTCTCTGGGGCTTGGGGAAAGAAACGAAAAGAAACAATGATCTTTAGATTACTCAATTAGCCTCTACTTTTAGTAACCGTTAAGCCTTTGAACGTTTGATCTCGACAATCGTAATGTCTGGGCTGACCCCGCTCTTCTTTAAGGAATGTACTTTGGCCTGATCTATTCCAGTGGTGTCGTTAACAAGAGCGGCAAACCAGTCTTTGTTTTTACGGTAAGTTCTCTTCCACTGAGCGAGAAACAATTCACCAGCCTCCTTTTCGTGCGATGTCCAACGAATAACACTGCCGACAACGACAGTTTCGACTCCGTCTTCAATCAAACAAACTTGAAATTTAATTTCGTACTCCTGAACGTCCATCACCTATTTCCAGCTTGTCGCATAACAGTCTCCTAATCTATCTCTACCGAACAATAAATAGACTTCTTAAACTCTGCTAGAACAGTAACCCTCTCCGCCTTCTAAACTAAATATGGGTAAATCCTAAATTTAGGACTCTTCATACTTGATAACTTCGACGGGGCAAGCTTCAGCGGCTTCTTTAATATCTGCTTCGTAGAGTGAGTAATCGACACCTTCGATAACAGTTGACGAGTCTTGTTCATCGTCGACTTTGAAGACCTCTGGGCAGTTCATTTCCGACATACCACAACTTATACAACCTTCCTCAATCCAGACGCGCTTAATAGCCATTAACACTCTCCTAATTGGTAGATATAAATGTACTCCGCTATCTTAATCCCAAATAACTGCGCTGTACTCATACCTGTAAACTTGCATTTCACCCATTATCCACTCTAAAAAATAGTGGTCAACAGGAGCCTAGAGGATAACTGGGATTAAGGCGTCATTTGTTCTTCGGGAATTAAACTTTAATTTAAAATAATTAGCAGAATAGTATTCACTCTAAAACATTTGAGGAAAGCACCTATGCCAACAGCGTTAATTCAAGGTCGGATTGCAGTTCAATTTGAACATCTTCTGCGGAAAGAACTGAACGAAGATTGGAAAGTACTTTGTTGGAATCCCGCGAAACATGACCCAGAGGAATTTCCAGCCATGGCTTATGAGGCAGATGCAATTATCGGTGGAAAGATCCCGACTGATACTTGGCCGAAGACACCAAAACTGAAACTGTTTCAAATACCTTGGACTGGCTATGACTTCTGTTCTCCGGATTCGATGCCACTAGGTATCCCGGTATGCAACTGCTTTGAACACGAAACGACTATTGCTGAGTACGTACTTTGTGCAATGCTAGAGATAAAGATTGGCCTGCGTGAAATGGACAAACGATTTAGAACCGAAGGCTGGGGTGGACGACAGCCAGGTATATCTCTGCATCACGAAGAAATCCGTAATCGCACCGTAGGGATAATCGGATATGGGCATATCGGCAAGGAAATTGCTAAGCGAGCAGCGGCATTCGATATGAGAATAATCGCTATCCGCCGTTCAAAACAAGAAATTGCGGCGCCTCTGGACTGGATTGGAACAGCCGATCAATTGGATAAACTACTCAGTGAAAGCGATTTTGTCGTTGTGGCTTGTGATATGAATGAAGGAACAATCGGAATGATTGACGCGCAACAAATAGCCAAAATGAAACCTGGCGGCATTATTATTAATGTAGCCCGTGGGCAAATTATTGCTGAAGAGGCGCTCTATAACGCGCTTAAGAATAAGAAAATTGGTGGAGCTGTATTAGATGTTTGGTACAACTACATTGGTAACAATAAAGAAGAAGTTTCACCGTCTAATCTCCCTTTTGAACGATTAGATAATGTAATCCTCAGTGCGCATGAAAGTGCGTCGGCGCCAGAACAAGTTGAACGACGCTGGAAGTTTGTTGCAGAAAATATATGTCTCGCTGCGGAAGGAGAAACTCCAAAGAATATTGTGTTCGTAGGAAGCGAAGTAGCTACCACCTAGTCACAAAGCATAGAAGTACCTCCCACAAAAATTTGGAATGTTCTGAATCACCCTCCGCTGTGCGGGTAAGACATAACGTAAATCGTACAAGTTGAATGGCGGTTGGGCAGGGGGTTAATCTGATGGGGTAACAGATGATCCCCGTCACAATATAGTCACAGCTTCTTGACCAGATAGAGGTATGCTGTAAAGGAGTCAGCGTTTAAGAATTGGGTTAAACCAACACGAAATGCCGTTCACCATCGCTCTGGTTCATCCCCAGATACCGCCCAACACAGGCAACATTCTTCGGCTGTGTGCCAACACCGGAGCCTTGTTTTGTAGCGTTTTCCTCCACTCGCATCTCCAGTGGCACAACTATGGCACAACAGGAGAAGCAAAATGGCGAGCATCAGAAAGCGCAACGGTAGACACCATGTCCAAGTAAGACGTCGAGGTTACCCACAAGCTACACGGTCATTTACGAGCAGAGAAGCCGCAAGTAAATGGATCAAGAACGTAGAGGTGGATATGGAACGCGGCGAGTATTTACCGCGAGTTACCATGACCGTAAATGAGTTACTGCTGCAATACGAAGCAGAAGAAGTTCCAAAGCAAAAGGGAGCAAGGCATGAGTTCTGGCGCTCCAGTTTCCTACGCAAACAGATGGGCCACATACACCTGCGAGATTTATCACCCGCATTTTTAGCCGCACACCGGGATAGACGTTTAAAGACTGTCAAAGCGTCAACTATCAGTCGTGAGTTCACTACCTTATCAACCGCTATCAACACGGCCATCGTAGAGTGGGCTATACCACTGGCGAGTAATCCGGTATCTAAAGTCCGTGTGCGAAATGCCGATATCAGGCGAGACAGGCGATTGGAAACAGGGGAAGAGCGGCTGATGCTGAAACACGCTCAGCCCATGTTAAAACGCATCATCATCTTGGCTTTGGAAACCGCTATGCGTCGGGGCGAAATACTGAAGATCAGGAAGAGCAACATCAACTTTGGCAACCAGACGCTTTTAATCCCCGACACCAAGACGAATTCCCCAAGAACACCCTTTGTCCGATAGAGCCGTAAAGGCTCTCACAGACCAAATCAGGGCGGTGGAGAAAGAATTGGGCGGTGTAATACCTCTTCGTGAACCTGTGTTGTTTGAGATGCGCCTGTCAGAATGGCAACGACAAATGGAACGATTATGGCGAGATACTGGAATTCAGAATATGAGATTCCATGATCTTCGCCATGAAAGCGTATCTCGACTGTTTGAATCTGGATTTAATGTGATGGAGGTTGCCACCGTAAGCGGCCATAAATGTCTCCAACATCTGAAACGCTATACCCACATCAAACCAGAGTCTTTAGTGGCCCGAATGGGTTGAGTGTGCGGGAAGGGAATACATCCGTATGTCCCATTTACTTTGCGGATTCAGATGGCTGGGGATGTTGAGTGGTGATTACTATAGAATTCAGATACCGAAGGCTACCAATGCGAGGATTAACCTATGGGCCATAGAAAGCAAAAAGGGAAAATAATGAACAAAGTGCGACCTGTTAACAGCCGCAATACTGCTAAGCGACAGAAACAGATCAGAGAAAATGCAGAGGTCTTGAAATCTCTTGAATCAAAATCTGTGTCAAATGCCTAGAACTCCCACTGCCCACATTTGGCAGATCAGTGTCAGGTCAAAGTAACACCCGCAGACCTCTCTTAAAGTTAATTTCTAAACTGTAAAACAGCGGTCAACAGGGGAGTAAAGAGTAACTGACAAACTTGCAGAATATTGCTATGCCTGTCTCTATTAAGACACTGACCGAAGAGCTTGAATCCATCAAGTTTCAGATCAGAACCTACCCAACCCCGATTGCCGGATGTGATGAGCAGTTCGATTATCTTTTGGCTGAACAAAAGCGGCTGGCAGTACTGTTAAGCAAAAACAATTCTCCTGATGACAAACCAATACTGATGGATCAGTAGTCCATACTCTCAATGCACCATTTGATCTTCTGGAACTGAACTTTCTTCTTCTCTGGCAAGTTCCATCTGGTACATACAGTAATTCACTGTCGGTTCCCAACAATTGGTTTCCAAGAGGTTCGAAACCAACATCACAATGGTTGCAAGTTCCGCCTCATCGTATTGTAGGAAGTGCTTTAACCACCCGCTTTTTTTGAACTCCGCCTGAGTCATGGGCTTACCCCTTGCCCAACCCCATTACTCTCAAAATGACATTGATTTGATGTCATTTTGGGCGATAGTGGTGAGGTTCTAGGCTTGGGTCTATACGGCCATAAAGAACAATCTGTGAGTTCACACAGAGAGACTTGTTGTTTCCATCCACCCTCTACTTCAGGGTCATAGATACAGTCTTTGCATTTGAGGTTAATAGCATTACGCAGACTCATTTAAGACTTACCTCCTGTATCAGGAATAGCCAGCAATCCCATAAACGGTGATGATCTGGGTTCAGGTGCAAGTAAGCCCCGTATAGGCTGGACATAGCGTGGTACTGACCTACGTTGCTGTGGACGTTGCACTGGTCCACGAGGTTTACGCTTGGCAACTTCAGCCTCTGCAAGCCTGTTTAAGATTTCCTGATCAGTCTCAGGCTTTACATCTATTTCCAATCCAGTTTGAATTGTTCTACTTCGTTTATTCATCTTCATATCTTCCTTTGCCAATAGGCATAGATGACCCTTCGCGGCCTGTTGAGGGGCCGCTACGGGTCTGGTTAAAAGTGTTTAATGACTCAGATTTGAGTCTTATGAGAGGCTATGTTGGAGCCTGACTACTATCGTCCTATGTCCTTCTCAATGGACACACTCCCGATTTAAGGAGTGTCTCTATAAGGTCGATTTATTCAGTCGAAGATGTTCTTACCCGTCTTCAGGCTAGGATTAAAGGGTGTTGGGTTATACGGTTGATCAGGTATTAGATTCATAGCGACAAATGTTCTG
>ENA-ORDI01001104-ORDI01001104.1-marine-metagenome-genome-assembly--contig:-NODE-1104-length-15456-cov-3.296378_pt1 | contig 15456 bp, 14 predicted proteins | sample MGYA00248628_ERZ508525 | MGnify/ENA primary metagenome ERZ508525 (study PRJEB26195, sample SAMN05422138) | marine metagenome | isolation source: East of Porto Seguro, South Atlantic Ocean | place... | reverse complement strand
CGGAGCACGGCCCGGGCCTGCAGCTTGCCGAAGGTGATGATCTGGGCCACGTGGTCGCGCCCGTATTTTTCCTGGACGTAATGGATCACCTCGTCGCGGCGGTCCTGGCAGAAGTCGATATCGAAATCCGGCATCGACACCCGTTCCGGATTGAGGAAGCGTTCGAACAGGAGCCCGAACCGCAACGGATCGAGATCGGTGATCAGTAGCGCCCAGGAGACCACCGAACCGGCGCCCGACCCACGCCCGGGGCCGACGGGGATGGCGTTCTCCTTCGCCCAATGGATGAAATCGGCAACGATCAGGAAGTACCCCGGATAGCCCATATCGACGATGATCTTGAGCTCGTGATCGAGGCGCTTGCGGTAGGGATCGGCCACATGGGTGCGCTCGTCTTCGGTCATGCCGGGTTGGAAAACCCGGGCTTCCAGGCGTTTCTCCAGCCCCGCCTCGGCCTGGCCCTTCAATTCCTCTTCCTCGCTCCGGCCTTCGCCGCAATCATAGGGCGGCAGGATGGGCGCCCGGGGCTCGACCATGAAGGCCGTCCGCTTGGCGATGACCAGGGTGTTTTCGACGGCTTCCGGCAGGTCGGCGAAAAGCGCCCGCATTTCGCTGGCCGATTTGAAACCGTGGTCCGGAGTCAGCCGGCGTCGGTCGGCGGCCGAAAGATAGGCCCCCTCGGCGATACAGATCAGGGCGTCGTGGGCTTCGTGCATAGTGGCGTCGGTAAAGAAGGCTTCGTTGGTGGCCACTAGCGGCAGGTCCATGTCGTAAGCTAAATCAACAAACGCCGGCTCGGTGTTCCTTTCCTCTTGCAGCCCGTGACGCAATAGTTCCACGTAAAGCCCGCCGGGAAAGACGGCGGCGAGTTTTGCTAGGACCGCCCGGGCAGCATCGGCTTGGCCATCCAGCAACTGCCGCCCCACCGGTCCCTGGGGTCCGCCGGTAAGGGCGATCAACCCCTCGGCGTATTCTTCCAAAACCGCCATGGGGACCTGGGGGTCGGCGGCTTCATCCAGATAGGCCTGATGCATCAGTTTCATGAGGTTATGGTAGCCGGTTTCGTCCTTGACCAGCAGCACCAGTGGATCGGATTCGGACGCTTGTTCCGAACTGCCCTGGGCGACTTCATGGACTCCGTTTCCCCGCCGTGGCCGGTCGCGGGTGAGGTTCAGTTGGCAGCCGATGATCGGCTGCACGCCGGCCTTGGCGGCGACGGTAGAGAATTCCAGGGCTCCGAAAATGTTGTTGGTATCGGTGATCGCCACCGCCGGCATTTCCCTGGCCCGGCACAGTTCCAGAAGCTCGCTGATGGGGATGGCGCCTTCCGAAAGGGAATAGGCTGTATGGACGCGCAAGTGAACGAAATTGGCATTGGCCATGGATGAAGGATTCCACAATGAGGGAATGAAGTCACCATATCTTGTGTCATGACTTTAAGTTATCCACAAGAAATGCTGATTCTGTGGATAAACTTCAAAGTGCGGACATGGAAACCGTATTATTGGATGGAAAGTAGAAATCCGTCGGGGCCGGGGCGGTTTCAGGCGTCCACTAGGCGCCCCTCTTCCAGGCGCACCACCCGGTCCATGCGTGACGCCAGTTCCGGATTGTGGGTGCCGACCAGGGCCGCCAGCCCGGCGCCCTTGACCAGTTTCAACAGCACGTCGAACACGTCGACTGCCGTCGCCGGATCCAGGTTGCCGGTCGGCTCGTCGGCAAGAAGCAAAGTCGGCTTCGAGGCCAGCGCCCTGGCGATCGCAACACGCTGCTGCTCGCCGCCGGAAAGCCGCGCCGGGCGGTGCTTTTCGCGATTTTCCAGCCCCATCCAACCGAGGATCTCTTTGGCCCGCTCCCATGCCTGGCGGCGGCTGAGGCCCGATATGATGCCGGGAATGGCGACGTTTTCCAGGGCCGAGAATTCCGGCAACAGGTGGTGATACTGGAAGACGAAGCCAAGATGATCGCGGCGCATGGCCGTGCGGGCGTCGTCGTCCATGCCGTTGCACGATTGCCCGCCGATGGCGACGTCGCCGGCGTCGGACGGCTCCAGAAGCCCGGCAATATGAAGAAGCGTCGACTTGCCGGCCCCCGACGGCCCGACGAGGGCGACGATCTCGCCCGCGTTGACGGCCAGATCGACCCCGCGCAGGATTTTAAGATCCCAGCGCCCCTGATGGAAGGTGCGTTTTACCCCGGTTAGGTCGAGAACCCGCTTACTCATAGCGAAGCGCCTCCGCCGGGTCCAAACGCGCGGCGCGCCAGGAGGGATATAGCGTGGCCAGGAACGACAATCCCAATCCCATCAGCACCACGGAGACCACTTCCGACGGATTGACGACCGCCGGCAGTTGCGACAGGAAATAAATTTCGGCGGCGAAAAGCTCGGTCCCCGTCAGCCCCTGAATCCATTGGCGGATGGTTTCGATGTTTTCGGCGAACGCCAGGCCGAGCGCGAACCCGGCCATGGTGCCGATGGTGCCGATGGAGGCGCCGGCGATGAAGAAGATGCGCATGATCTGTCCCTGGGTGACGCCCATGGTGCGCAGGATGGCGATGTCCTTCCCCTTGTCCTTGACCAGCATGATCATGCTGGAAATTATGTTGAAGGCGGCGACCACGATGATCAGCGTCAGAATCAGGAACATGACGTTGCGTTCGACCTGGATGGCGTTGAAGAAGCTGGCGTTGACGCGCTGCCAGTCATGGATGCGGACCTGGCCCTTCAAGGCCTTGTTGATGCGCCCGGCGACGGCGGACGCGTTGTCGGGGTCGGCGATGAAGACTTCCAGGTTGGAAACCGCGCCGGGCAGCTTGAAATAGATTTGCGCCGCCGACAGCGGCATGAAGACGAAATTGGAATCGTATTCGTACATGCCGATCTGGAAGGTGGCGACGACACGATAGGCCTTCATCCGGGGCACGGTGCCAAACGCGGTGGCGTTGCCCTTGGGCGAGATCAGGGTGATCTTGTCGCCGATCGCCAGCCCCATTTTGGTCGCCATCCGGGCGCCGATGATGACCGCGTTCGAGCCCTTGAATTCGGCGAAGGAACCGGCCTGGATGTTGTCGGCGATGATCTTGCGGCGTCTCAGGTCCCGGGGCCGAAACCCGCGCACCACCGCCCCCTGGGCGACGCCGTTGGCGGTCGCCATGACCTGGCCCTCGACCATCGGCGAGACGATTTTGACGCCTTCGACGGCGCGCAGTTTTTCGGCGATCGGGTCGAAGGCGGCGATTTGGTTGGTTTGCCCGTAGACGCTCAGATGGCCGTTGATGCCGAGGATGCGGGTCAATAGTTCCTGGCGGAAACCGTTCATCACCGCCATGACGATAATCAGTGTCGCCACGCCGAGCGCGATCCCGGTCAGCGAGAACCAGGCAATCACCGAAATGAACCCTTCCTGGCGCCGCGCCCTGAGGTAGCGCATGGCCACCATCCATTCGAAGAAGGAAAACAAAACCCGATCCGTTCCTAATTAAGGCCGGTTCAGGGTCGAACGGACCCTTTCGACCCTGTCTGGGGGCGCGTCCCGGTAACGCCCGGCGTCGAACGGCGGTTCGGGCGCGTATTCGATGGCAAGCTGAATGGCCTTGGCGATGTCCTCGCCGGCAGCGGCGATGACCTTGCCATCGCGGACGACGCGTTGGTCGGTCGCCTGGGCCCCGAAAGCGGCCAGATCATCCATCGCCCGCCAATGTGTCGTTGCCTTCAGCCCCTTCAGCACCCCGGCGCCGCCGAGGATGAGCACGCCTGTGCAAACCGACGTCGTCCAGGTCGTCGTTTCGTGGGCGCGTGATAGCCAATCCGTAACCGCGCCGTCACCAGCCATGGCGTCGGCTCCTGGGCCGCCCGGCACAACAAGGATTTCCGGTTTGGCGACATCAGCGAGAGCATAATCGGCAATCATGGCTAGACTTTGGCCTTTGGTGCGGACTTCTCCTTTTTCCTTGGCGACCATGCGGATTTCCGCCCCCGGAAGTTTGCCCAACACCTCAAAAGGGCCGATGGCGTCCAACGGGGTAATGCCGTCGAACAGAAGGAAGGCGATTTCCATGAGCGTAAAGAACCCCTAGCCCGCCAGCTTTTTGACGGCGTCTTCGGGGATCACTTCCTGGCGTTCGCCGGTCGCTCGGTTCTTGACCTCGACGATGCCGTCCTTCAGGCCCTTCGGCCCGACCACCACCTGCCACGGCAGGCCGATCAGGTCCATGTCGGCGAACTTGACCCCGGCGCGGCCTTCGCGGTCGTCCATCAGCACGTCGACGCCGGCATCAATGAGTTTTTGGTAGAGGTCATCCGCCGCCCCGTCGCAGGCGGAATCCCCGGGCTTCAGGTTGATCAGCCCGGCCTTGAATGGGGCTACGGATTGCGGCCAGATGATGCCGTTATCGTCGTGGCTGGCCTCGATGATGCCGCCGACCAAGCGCGACACCCCGATCCCGTACGATCCCATTTCGACGGTCACGTCCTCGCCGTCAGGGCCGGTGACGATAGCGCCCATGGCGGCGGAATATTTCTTGCCGAAATAGAAGATGTGGCCGACCTCGATGCCCCTGGCGATGACAAGATCTTGGCCAAGAGTTTTTTCGATTTCCGGGTCGCGGCGCTCGTCGGTAGCGGCGTAGTTTTTCGTCATTTCGTCGACCACCGCGTTGAGGTCGCCGTCCGGGTCCAAGTCCCATTTATTCAGGTCCATGTCGATGAAGTCCTTGTGGCAGGCGACTTCGCTTTCGCCGGTGTCGGCCAGGATGACGAACTCGTGGCTCATGTCGCCGCCGATGGGGCCGCTTTCGGCCTGCATGGGGATGGCGGTCAGCCCTAAGCGCTTGAAGGTCTTGAGGTAGGCGACGAACTGCTTGTTGTAGGTGGCCTTGGCGGCCTCGAAATCGAGGTCGAAGGAATAGGCGTCCTTCATCAGGAATTCGCGCCCGCGCATGACGCCGAAACGCGGCCGAACCTCGTCACGGAACTTCCACTGGATGTGATAGAAATGCTGCGGCAGGTCGCGGTAGCTCTTGACCGCGTCGCGGAAGATCTCGGTGATCTGTTCCTCGTTGGTGGGGCCGTAGAGCATGTCGCGGTCGTGACGGTCGGTGATGCGGAGCATTTCCGGCCCGTAGGAGTCATAGCGGCCGCTTTGGCGCCACAAATCCGCCGGCTGGATGGTCGGCATCAGCATTTCATGGACGCCGATGGCGTCCTGCTCTTGGCGGACGATCTGCTCGATTTTCTTCATCACCCGGAACCCAAGCGGCAGCCACGAATAGATGCCGGCCGACGACTGGCGGATCAGGCCGGCGCGCAGCATCAGCCGGTGCGAGACGATCTGCGCCTCGGACGGCGTTTCCTTTAACGTCGGCAGGAAATATTGGGACAAGCGCATGGCCGAAAATCCTAACGTCGGCGGCCCGGAAGGGGGCGCCAAAAAGGAGTATGGAGTGAGGGAGAATTTAGGGAATGGCTTGGGCCTTGTCCATGGCGGGGGTTACTTCCCGCCTTTGAGGATGGAACGGCAGGCTGCGGCCAGGGCGTCCTGGTCGGGGTCGGTGAGCGATTGGCCGTTGAAGGTCAGGGCCCCGGTCTTGATGTTATAGCGCACCTTGCCGACGGTCATGTTGAGGCCGGCGAATTTTTGCGCCTTCCGGTTGGCGGCGATGAGCGCCGTGTTGGAGGTTGCGGTATCGCTGGCGCTGGCGGCTGCCGCGTCGTCCTCGGGGCCGCCCAGGTATTTACGGATATCGACGTCGATGTTGAATTCGAACACATCGGACAGCTTGAGCGGAACCCGCCCCCCAGCGTCGGCGGGAACCACCTTGCGGCCGCGGACGTCGACGCCGGGCCTGTAGGCGACGTCGGCGGACGCCGTGTGGCGGACCAGCCGGCGGCAGTCCTTCTTGGTGATAGTGATCTTGGCTTCCTCGGCGACGGCCGTGCCGGCGGCGAACAATGCCGCTAGGGCCGCGATCGCCAATGTCAAAAACACCTGCCGCATGGGTTTTCCTGACCTTTCCGAGGCTTTTGCCCGAGTCCTGTGCGGGGGCCTAAGATAGTGTTTTCGGGCTTTAAAAAGGTTTAACGGATAGATGGCCCGGATGGGTGATTTTAACCTTAATTCCGGCCAAATTACCATCGTATGCAGGGCCAAGAATCCTGGTGACGAAGGGAGTGGAATCCCCTAGAGTCCCCAGTGGCTATATGAATAACAATACGAACTCGGCCGAGTTTTCTCGTTGCCCGTGTTTTGGGAGGTAAAAAACAATAATAAGGATTTTTTAAACATCATAAACCCACTGAAAACTGGGCAGGACAGGACCGGAAACGGTCTTGCCTTTTATTTTTTACGCTTATTTCTCGACAAAGACTTCCGCGTCCACACGCGACCAAGGCACAGGCGGCTTCATCTTGGCGATGCGTTTGTAGGTCGGGCAGTCCTGGTGGTGGGCGCCGGGCAGATAGCCGATGCACATCAGGAATTCGTTGACGATTTCCCCGCCCATGAACTTGAAGGTCTGGCGGAAAAGCTTCGTCCATTCGGCCCGGTTCCGTGGATGGTGGGCGGCGATCCATTCGGCAAAGCCGCCGTGGCTGTCACGCAGCGCCATCACCCGGCCCGCGTTGTCGATGATGGAATTGACCTTGAGCCGGTTGCGGATGATCCCGGGGTCCTTCAACAGCCGCCCGACATCCCTTTTGCCGTAGGCGGCCACCGTGTCGACGTCGAAGTTGTCGAAGGCCTTGACGGTGGTCGGGCGTTTCTTGAGCACGATCTCCCAAGACAGCCCGGCCTGGAACAGTTCCAGGGATTGTAATTCGAACAAGGCGCATTCGTCGGTGAGCGGAAAGCCGTATTCGTTGTCGTGATAGGACTCGTGGACCGGGTGCCCCTTGGCGATTTCGCAGTACCAACTCATCTGTTTACTTGAATCAACCCCCTTAGCTTCCAACTCGACGGTTAGCCCCTTTCCTTGCCCTTCTTGTCTCTGTTGCCGATCCCCTTCTTCTTACCCTTGCCCTGGCTTTTGGCGTGTTCGAGGGCCTTGTCGCTGCGTCCCTGATCGCCCTTATCGGCCTTGTCAGCCCCCTTTCCCGCGAAATCCGGCTTGCCGGCGAAGGCCGGTTTCTCGGCGGCGGCGGTGCCGACGAGGAAAGCGCCGGCGACAAGGAGCGATAAAAGCAAGAGGGGAAGACGCGGCTGGGCAGGAATGGTCCTTTTAAACATAGTGACGTACCTCGCAATCAATATGGCGGTTCATTCGACGACATTGACAAGTTTTTAGCTCCGATGACGCGACGGATCTGTGATCGTGATCACAATAACGCCACGTCCCCTCAAACCCTGAACGAAATCACGCCCGATATGATGACCAGGTAAACCAGCCCGAAGACCATGCCTGCGACCACCGTGGTGACGGCGACCTTGATCAGCATTCTAGGGTTTGCCGGCGCCCCGGGATCGTCCCCTTCCCTCAGGTCCTCGGGCTCGATGCGCCGCACCCCCCACGGCAGAACCATGAACATGACCAGCCACCAGATGATGGCGTAGGTGGCGAGTGCGGTGGCCCAATCCATGGTAGTATCCTTAAGCCTGTTCCAGTTCGATCAGGGTGCCGGCGAAGTCCTTCGGATGCAGGAACAGGACCGGCTTGCCATGCGCCCCGGTTTTCGGCTCGCCGTCGCCAAGCACACGGACGCCCTGGTCTTTGAGTTTGTCGCGGGCGGCGATGATGTCGTCGACCTCGTAACAGACATGATGCATGCCCCCGGTCGGGTTTTTTTTCAGGAACCCGGTGATCGGGGAGTCTTCGCCGAGGGGCTCCATCAGCTCGACCCGGGTATTGCCCAGGTCCACAAACACCACCGTCACCCCGTGCTCCGGCAGCGCCTCGGCCTCCGAAACCCGGGCGCCGAGCGTGTTCCGGTAGACCGCCGCCGCGGCGTTCAGGTCGGGCACGGCAAAGGCGACGTGATTGAGCTTTCCGATCATCGACCTTCCTTACCCCCAACCCGGAACAGATGCACGGTGATCACCGGGTTCTTGTCCAGACTCTTGCGGAAACTGCGCCGGACCGCAATACGAACGGCTTCGCGCACCGTTTCGTCGTCGCCCCGCTGCTTCGCCTTCAGTCCCTCGATGGCGGCCCGGGCCGCTTCCTTGGCCTCGTCGGTGATAGGGTCATCGCCCGATTCCAACAGGGCGATGGCCGAAAGCTCGGGCTCGGCGGCCAGCCCGCCAAAGCCGTTGAGGACCAAGGTGACGACGGCGGCGCCGTTATAGACGGTGCGGGTTCGGCTGCGGATCAACTCGCCATCCATGGGCACCAGGCGGTTCCCGTCGGCCGCCAGTCTGCCGACGGGAACGGTGCCGGTGATTTGTGGCTTTCCGGGCCCGAGGCGGATCATGGCGCCGTTTTCGGCGGCGATGGCCATCGGCACCTGACATTCCAGGGCCAGCCGGGCGTGTTCCCGAAGGTGGCGGAGTTCGCCATGGACCGGAACCGCCAGCTTCGGCCTCGACAATTGATACATGCGGGTCAGTTCGTCCCGGGCCGGGTGTCCGGAAACATGGACGAAGTGATCCGTGGTGTTGACGACCCGGATGCCGCGGCGGACCAGTTGATTGTGAAGCCGCCCAATGGAGGCTTCGTTGCCGGGGATGATGCGGGACGAGAAGATGACCAAATCGCCTTCGCCCAGGGTCACGTTGGGATGGTCGTCGTTGGCGATCCGCGACAGCGCGGCGCGGGGTTCTCCCTGGCTGCCGGTGCAGACGATCACCGCCTTGTCTTCGGGCAAGTGGCCGGCGTCCTCTTCGTCCAGGAAGGCGGGAACGTCGGCCAGGTAACCGTTTTCCCGCGCCGCATCGTTGATCCGCACCAGCGAGCGGCCCGCCAGAACGACGTCGCGGCCGTTGGTCCGTGCCGCCTTGGCGATGGTTTCAAGCCGGGCGACATTGGAGGCGAAACAGGCGACGGCGACCCGGCCTTCGGCGTCGGCGATCAGCTCGGAAAGGCTTTTCAGCAATTCAGCCTCGGACCCGGATTCACCCGGAGTGAAGACGTTGGTCGAATCGCAGACCAGCGCCAGCACCCCTTCGTCGCCGAGCCGTTTGAGCGTCTCAACGTCGGCGGCGTCACCGACCACCGGGTCGGGGTCGAATTTCCAATCACCGGTGTGAAGCACGGTGCCCACGGGCGTGCGGATGGCGATGGCGTTGGGTTCCGGAATCGAATGGGTCAGGGTTATCAACTCCATGTCGAAAGGCCCGACCGTGAACCGCCCGCCCAGGGGTACCTCGATGATCTCAACCTGATCGGCAAAGTCGGTTTCCGCAAGCTTGCGTTTGAGGATCGAAATGGTGAACGGTGTCGCATAGACCGGGCATTGAAGCCGTTGCCAAAGATACGGCACTGCGCCCAGGTGGTCTTCGTGGGCATGGGTCAGCACCAGCCCCGCCAACCGGTCCCGGTGTTCAACAATGAAACCGGGGTCGGGCAGAATGACATCGACGCCCGGCACCTGCACGCCACCGAAGGTGATGCCCAGATCGATCATGACCCAGGTTTCTTTCCCGGCCGGCCCGAGGCCGTAAAGGTTGAGGTTCATGCCGATTTCGCCGGCCCCGCCAAGGGCCAAGAACACCAATTCGCCGGTTTTGTCGGGGCTCATGAATTTTGACGGTAAAGGGCCAAAAGGCCGCGCAGGATCAGGTCCGGGTCCGAATGGTTGATGCAGTCGGTGGCGCCGGTGAACAATTTCGCCAGGCCGCCGGTGGCGATGACCTCCATCTCGGCGCCGTGTTCCTCACTGAGACGCCTGACCAGGCCCTCGATCATGGAAACGTAGCCCCAATAGATGCCCGACTGCATGGCTTCGACGGTGCTCTTGCCGATGACTCTTTCCGTCCGCTGGATGCCGACGCGCGGCAGTTGCGCCGCCGCCATGTGCAGTGCTTCCAATGACAAATTCACCCCAGGCGCAATGACGCCGCCGACGTAATTGCCGTCGGCGTCGATGACATCGAAGGTGGTCGCGGTGCCGAAATCGACGACGATCAATGGACCGCCGTATTTTTGATGGGCGGCGATGGCGTTGACTAGGCGGTCGGCGCCGACGTCGTCGGGCCGGTCGATGAGTATCTTGAGCTCCAAATCGACTCCGTCCTCGCCGACGATCAGGGGATCGGAGTCGAAATATTCGCGGCAAAGAGACTTCAGGCTGAACAGCGTCGCCGGAACCACGGTGGCGATGATCGACGCGGTGATATCGGCCGGGCTCAGGTTAGCGGATTTCATTAATTGTTCGAGCCAGACCCCGAACTCGTCCGCCGTGCGGTCGGCGTGGGATGACGAGCGCCATTCTCCCCTGATCGCGCCTTCATCGTCGAAGACGGCAAAGACGATGTTGGTGTTCCCAGAATCGATGGCCAGTAGCATGACGGACCCTTATTCCCCGGCAAAGAACACATCGCCGGCGGTGATCCTACGCTCGCCATCCGCGGTTTTCAGCACCAAAGCCCCGTCTTCGTCGAGATCGGTAAAAACGCCTTTCACGGTTTCATTGTCCAGGCGGACCTCTATCTCTTCGCCCAGACCAAAACAGCGCCAAAGCCAGGTCTTGCGGACCGGGGCGAAACCCTCTTCCAGCCACTTCCCCGACCACGACTTGAAATGACGGCAGAAGGATTCCAGGCAATCGACTTCCGTCGCCGACCAATGTTCGGCCCGTAACGACGTCGCCGGGAAATCGGTGTCGCCGGGAAAGACGCTGACGTTGACGCCGAGACCGAGGATTACCCAGTCGGGGATATCACCACCACCGGTTTCGGCCTCCAGCAACAGTCCAGCCACCTTGCGGTCGTTCAACAGCACGTCGTTGGGCCATTTCAAGTGCACCTGATGACCGGGTTCGCCGACGCTACCCAAGGCGTCGAAAACCGCCAGTCCGGCGACGAAGCTTAACTCCGCCGCCTTCGCCAACGCCACATCCGGGCGCAGGATCAACGAACAATAAAGGTTGCCGGGCGGGCTGTGCCATTTGCGGCCTCGCCGTCCGCGGCCGTCGGTCTGCTCCTTGGCCCAGATGATGGTGCCGTCGGGGGCCTTTTCCTCGCCTTCGGCGGCTAGGCGCTTGGCTTCGGCGTTGGTGCTGTCGACGGTATTAACGATCACCAATCGATAATCGGAGGGAAGGAAAGGTTCGCGCATAAGAAAAAATCTACCCCCCAAATAGCGACGCGGCGGCCGCGGCGGCGCCGTTCAGGACCGGCGTCGGATAGACGAAAAACAGCACGATCACCAGTCCGGTGGCGGCGATCACCAGGCCCAGGTCACGGCTGACGGGCTTGTCCAGCGGATCGTCGGGTTCATCGAAATACACCATCTGCACGATGCGAAGGTAATAGAAGGCGGCGACGACGCTGGTCAGGACGCCGACGATGGCGAGGGCATAGAGCCCCGCCTCGATGGCGGCGATGAAGATGTAGAACTTGCCGAAAAACCCGGCCAGCGGCGGAATGCCGGCCATGGAAAACATGAAGACGACGATGCCCAAGGCCAGCATCGGATGAGTCTTGCCGAGCCCGGCCAGGTCGTCGATGCCTTCGACCATGCGATCGGCCCGGCGCATGCACAGGATGCAGGCGAAGGTGCCGATGTTCATGGCCAGATAGATGGCGAGATAGATCAGCGTGCCGCGAATGCCGGTCTCTGTGCCGGCGGCGAGGCCGATCAAGGCATAACCGACATGGCCGATGGAGCTATAGGCCATCAGGCGCTTGATATTGCGTTGGTTGATGGCGGCGAATGCGCCCAAGGCCATGGACGCCATCGACACGAAGACGACGATTTGTTGCCATTCCACCACCAGGCCGCCGAACGGCCCGATCATGACGCGGATGAAAAGCGCCAGCGCCGCGATCTTGGGGGCCACGGAAAAGAAGGCGGTGACGGGCGTCGGCGCGCCTTCGTATACATCCGGGGTCCACATGTGGAACGGCGCCGCCGACACCTTGAAGGCGAGCCCGGCGAGGATGAAGACGATGCCAAAGATGATGCCGATATTGATTTCTGTTTCGCCGCCGCGGAAGAGCTGGGACAGTTTGTCGAAATCCGTGGTTCCGGTGAAGCCGTAGATCAACGACGCCCCGTAAAGCAGCATCCCCGACGCCAACGCGCCGAGGACGAAATATTTGAGCCCGGCCTCGGTGGACCGCGTGTCGTCGCGCTGGAACGCCGCGATCACGTAAAGCGACAGCGACTGCATTTCCAGGCCGATGTAAAGGACGATCAGGTCGTTGGCCGAAATCATCATCATCATGCCGAGGGTGGCGAAGACGATGAGGATCGAATATTCGAACCGGGCCATGGCATGGCGCTCGATAAAGCCCTGGGAAATGACGATCGCCAGCGCCGATCCGATGAGCACCAGGATCTTGCTGTAAACGGCGAAGGGATCGCTGACGAACATGTTCTGGAACGTCACCAGCCGCCCGCCGGAAAGCGTAGAGACCAGCAACACCGCCAAAATCAGGGTGATGACGCAGAGGAACGAAATCAACCGCGACGCCTTTATCTCCTTCTCGGCGGTGTCCCGGGGATGGAAAACGCCCAACATCAACATCGCCATGATTGCCGAAGCGAGGAAAAGTTCCGGCAAGGCCGGGACGACGTTGGGAACTTCTGCCATGACGTTCGCCTCCCTTCCCTACCGGCCTGCCACGGTGATGGCCTGGCCGGCTTTCAAGGCCGTGTCGACGTGGGTCAACAGGTTGGTCACCGAAACGTGCATGATTTCCAGGAACGGCCCCGGATAGACGCCCATGAAAATGACCAGCACCACCAGGGGCGCGAATACGGCGATTTCCCGGGCGTTCATGTCGAGGATGGCGGTGAGGCTGTCCTTGGTCAGTTTGCCGAAAATCACTCGGCGGTAGAGGTAGAGCATATAGGCGGCGCTGAGGACCAACCCCGTCGCCGCCAGGGCGGCGACCCAGGTGTTGGCCTTGAACGCGCCGACCAGGATCAGGAACTCGCCGACGAACCCGGCGGTCCCCGGCAGCCCCACCGAGGCCAGCATGAACAGCATGAATATCAACGAGTAGGCCGGCATCCGGTGAACCAGTCCGCCGTAGGCCGAAATATCGCGCGAATGGATGCGGTCATAGACGACGCCGACGATCAGGAACAGCGCCGCCGAGACGATGCCATGGGCAAGCATCATGTAAATTGCGCCCTCGACGCCCTGGACCGTCAACGTAAAGGTGCCGATGGTGACGAAGCCCATGTGAGCGACCGACGAATAGGCGATCAGTTTTTTCATGTCTTCCTGGGCCAGCGCCACCAGCGAGGTGTAGATCACGGCGACGATGGACAGCGTGTAGATCAACGGCGTGAACATGACCGACACCTCGGGGAACATGGGCAGCGAAAAACGCAGGAACCCGTAGCCGCCGAATTTCAACAGCACCGCCGCCAGAATCACCGAGCCGGCGGTCGGGGCCTCCACATGGGCGTCGGGAAGCCATGTATGAACCGGCCACATCGGGATCTTGACGGCGAAGGAGGCGAAGAAGGCGAGCCACAACCATATCTGCATTTCGACCGGGAAGCGGTATGCCATCAAGGTCGGGATGTCGGTCGAGCCGGTGGTGAAATACATGGCCAGCAACGCCAGCAGCATCAGCACCGAGCCCAAAAGCGTGTACAAGAACAGCTTGAAAGCCGCGTAAACCCTTCCCGGCCCGCCCCAGACGCCGATGATCACGAACATCGGGATCAGCACCGCTTCGAAGAAAATATAGAAAACCACCATGTCCAGCGAGCAGAACATGCCGATCATGAAGGTTTCCAGCACCAGGAACGAGATCATGTATTCCTTGACCCGGTTCTGGATGCATTCCCAGCTCGACAGCACGCAGATCGGGGTCAACAGGGTCGTCAACAGCACGAACAGCATGGAAATGCCGTCGATCCCCATTTTGTAGTTGATGTTGAAGGCCGGCATCCAAACCGCGTATTCGACGAACTGAAAATCGGCGGTGGTGGTGTCGAAATGGACCCAAATGAACAGCGACAGCACGAAATTGATCGCCGACGTCCACAACGCCGTCCACCGGGAATTCCGCGCCACCACGGCCTCATCGCCGCGCGCCAGCACCAGGATCAGCACGGCGCCGACCAACGGCAGGAAGATAAGAAGCGACAGAAGGGGAAAGTTCTGCATGGCGGCCCGTGCCTTAATGCTGGAACAAATACCATGTCACCAGGACAACGACGCCGGTGAGCATGGCGAATGCGTAATGGTAAAGGTAGCCGGTCTGCAGCGCGCCGGCGCGCCGCGCCAAGTTCAGCACCGCGGCCGATACACCGTCCGGCCCGACGCCGTCGATCAGCAACCCGTCGCCGGTCTTCCAGAACCCGCGTCCGAGATAAAAGGCCGGGCGCACGAACACCAGGTCATAGAGCTCGTCAAAGTACCATTTTTTGACCAGGAACCGGTGGACAATCTGGAACCGCCCGGCAATCAGGGCCGGCAGGCCGGGCGCCAGCATATAGAGAACAAAGGCTAGCCCGATGCCGGCGACGCCGACCCCCAGCGGTAGGAATTTGACCCAGGCCGGCACGCCGTGGGCGGCTTCGAGCGCCGGGTGGCTGGCCAGGACCAGGATCGACTCGCCCCAGAATTCCCCCGCCCGGTGGCCGACGAAGCTCTCGTAACCGATATAGCCCGTGAACATGGCCCCCGCCGCCAGCACGAACAGCGGCAGGATCATGACCTTCGGGCTTTCGTGGGCCTGAGCCATGACTTTGTTGTCGGCCCGGGGCGCCCCGTGGAACGTCATAAGCAGCAGCCGCCAGGAATAAAACGCGGTCAGGAACGCCGTCGTGATGCCGAGCCAGAAGGCATACCCCCCGACCCCGGTGCCGGCGGCGTAAGCGGCTTCCAGGATCACGTCCTTGGAGAAATAACCGGCGAACGGCCAGATGCCGGCCAGGGCCAGCGAGCCGATCAACATCAGCGCATAGGTCACCGGAATAAACCGCCCAAGCCCGCCCATCTTGCGCATGTCCTGTTCGTCGGACATGGCGTGAATGACCGAGCCGGCACCGAGGAACAACAGCGCCTTGAAAGAGGCGTGGGTGACGAGGTGGAAAATGCCGGCCGAATACGCCGACACGCCGGCGGCGAAGAACATGTATCCCAATTGCGAACAGGTGGAATAGGCGATCACCCGTTTGATGTCGTTCTGCACGCAGGCAACGGTGGCGGCGAAGATCGCCGTCGACGCGCCGACGACGGTGACCAGGGTCAGCGCGGTTTCGGAAAATTCGAACAGCGGCGACATCCGGACAACCATGAAGACGCCGGCGGTGACCATGGTCGCAGCATGGATCAGGGCCGACACCGGGGTCGGGCCTTCCATGGCGTCGGGCAGCCAGGTGTGTAGGAGGAAT
>ENA-ORDI01001102-ORDI01001102.1-marine-metagenome-genome-assembly--contig:-NODE-1102-length-15504-cov-4.942309_pt1 | contig 15504 bp, 11 predicted proteins | sample MGYA00248628_ERZ508525 | MGnify/ENA primary metagenome ERZ508525 (study PRJEB26195, sample SAMN05422138) | marine metagenome | isolation source: East of Porto Seguro, South Atlantic Ocean | place... | reverse complement strand
GCATCCAATTCATTTGTAGTATCCAAATCTTCAAAATCTAAATAACATAATAGTAGGAATTATTGAAAATGACACAGTATACAGGAATACTAGGCATAATAGCTCTCCTTGCAATTGCCTTTGGCATGTCTAACAACCGTAAAGCTATTGACAAATATCTAATTGTTTGGGGTTTAGGTCTTCAACTCGTTTTTGGGCTTTTTATTTTGAAAACACCCATGGGACAACCCTTTTTCTCTCTCGTGGATAAAGTGGTTAAAAAATTAATTTCCTTTGCAGATATCGGGGGTGATTTTTTATTTCGGTCTTTCGTAACCGGGGAAATGGAAATTCAACTCATCAATATTGCATTTCGGATATTACCAACGATCATATTTTTCTCTTCTCTTATGGCCGTTGCTTACCATTTAGGTATTATGCAGTTTATTATAAAATGGATTTCTCTTGCTATGCAAAAAACTTTAAAGACAAGTGGCAGTGAAACATTGAGTGTATCTGCTAATATATTTGTTGGACAAACAGAAGCGCCCTTGATGATTCGCCCTTTTATTCCCAACATGACCCAATCCGAGCTTATGGCAGTTATGGTAGGGGGCTTTGCGACTGTAGCAGGAGGCGTGATGGCTATTTATGTTCAAATGTTGTCACATGTTCCCAATATTGCAGGTCATCTCATGGCTGCTTCCATTATGAGCGCTCCAGCCGCTCTCGTGGTTGCAAAAATTGTTTATCCCGAAACGAAAATATCCGAAACGCAGGGAACTGCAATCATTAATGTAGAAAAATTAGATGATAATATTATGGAAGCAACAGCTCGTGGTGCAACAGATGGACTAAAATTGGCAGCAAATGTAGGTGCAATGCTCATCGCATTTGTTGCACTTATCGCAATGTTTAATTATATACTTGGCTTGGTTGGATTGTCCATGGAAGGAATTTTAGGTTTTATTTTTAAACCGTTGGCATGGACCATGGGTATCCCTTGGGAAGAATCTGAAACCGTTGGAACATTAATGGGCGAAAAAATTGTATTAACAGAACTGATTGCTTATACGGATTTAAGTAAATTGACTGCAGCTGGTGAGATTTCTCATCGGTCTTCCATCATTGCCAGTTATGCACTTTGTGGATTTGCAAACTTTGCTTCCGTCGGAATTCAACTTGGCGGCATCGGAGGAATTGCTCCAGAAAGAAGAAAAGATTTAGCTAAAATGAGCTTAAAGGCAATGTTTGGCGGTGCACTGGCTTCATGGCTGACAGCATGCCTGGCAGGTATATTACTTTAGAATAACGGAAATTTAATTATCAATCTGGACACCCATTCCAGTAAGGCGTAAGCGAGCAACTTCCTGATCTATTTCTTTGGGAATATGATATACCACGGTTTTTAGCTTCGAATAATTTTTACTTAAATATTTTGCTGATAACGCCTGAAGAGCAAAACTAGTATCCATTACTTCAGCCGGATGTCCATCTCCACAAGCAATATTTACCAAGTTCCCATCTCCAAGTAAATTTAGCCAGTGCCCATTTTCCAGTTTATATCCTTCAATATTTTCCCGCATGCACTTTTTATCTATTGCCATTGACTCTAATGCAGGTAAATCTATTTCTGTATTAAAATGACCTGCATTTGCCAGAATAGCTCCATTCTTCATTAATGGAAAATGGTTTTTCCCCAATACGTTTTCCTTACCAGTCACAGTAATGAAAATATCCCCTAATGCAGAGGCATCGTGCAAAGGCATTACGCGGCAACCATGCATTGAAGCATCCACAGCTTTTATGGGATCAATCTCACAAACGATGACATTCGCTCCCAGGCCTTTTGCGCGATCAGCAATACCTTTACCGCACCAGCCAAACCCGATGATTACAACTGTTTTTCCGGAGATAACTAAATTTGTCGTTCGCATAACACCATCCCATACTGATTGCCCTGTACCATGGTAATTGTCAAAAATATATTTACATTCTGCTTCATTAATAAGCATAATAGGGAACTTGAGTGTTCCATTATTTGCACGTTCTTTTGCACGAGCCACGCCTGTTGTTGTTTCTTCACACGCACCAAAAACATTCTTCAGTAATTCGGATCTTTTTTCATGAAGTATTTCAACAATATCCCCGCCATCATCAATAATAATATTCGGTTGAATATCTAATGCATGATTCATATTCTCGTCTAATTCTTTTTCTGAAACGCCATGTTTTGCATATACATGTAAGCCATCAGAAACCAAGGAGGCTGCTATATCATCTTTGGTGGATTGGGAATTACTTCCTGTAACTGAAACATCTGCACCGCCAGCGGCAAATATTTTAGCAAGGTAAGCTGTTTTCGCTTCTAAATGTATACACACTAGGACTTTTAAACCCTTGAATGGTTTTTCTATTTCATATTCTGATTCTATCTGGCGAAGGATAGGCATATTTCTGCGAACCCAATCAATTTTTCTTTTTCCTTCTAAAGCCAAATCTAGATTGGCAATAATACTGTTTTTCATAATACTTTCTTAAAATGAAAAAGGGAAGATCGAATCTTCGACCTTCCCTTTTTCTAGATTAATCAGATATAGATTTCAGATTAGAAAATATATCTTAATCCAATCTGTAATTGCCAACGTGAAAAGGCGCTTATATCATCGATGAACGTTTCTTCTACACCGTTGAAGTCCAAAATCGGTTCACCGTTGTCATCAAATTCACCAGAGAATGATAATGGAGCTAATGCAGCTTGGTTTGCTATTTTTCTAACACCCCAGCTATCATTAATCAAATTAGCAAAATTCAAAATGTCAAAACTCAACTGGAATTTTCCAAGTCCTGTATTGAATTCATTTAGTATTTTTACATCTATATTGCTAAACCATGGATTGACTAAACCGTTCCGTTCTGCAATTTTACCACGATTTTCACTCAAGTAAGGATCTTGGTCAATAAATGCATTTAATGCATCCCACTCGCTTGCATCAGCAAGAACAATATCATTTGCATCCTTTGGAATGTAAATCAAGTCATTGGTATAGCTATCGCCATTAACGTCTCCTGCATATACATGGGAGTAACGGTTTCCGCCAAAATAGTTATATCTGTTTCCTTCGGACATTTCAAAGAAAACGCCAAAGTTTGTAGACATATTTTCATTCCAGTTCATGCGGTAATTGGCTGTTCCAATAATACGATGACGAATTCCAAATTCAGATGGAGCTAATTGTGGATTATTTGGATCGCCTTGGACTGGCTGACCTTGCCATAAAAGTGAAGCAATTTCAGTCGACTTCAAGTTGTTTTCAGCATTAAGATATGTATAAGCAGCGCTTACGTCCAATCCATTGCTAAAACTTTTACGAAGTTGGGCTGTCAAAGTCAGATTTGTACCATTTTGATCTTCAGTATTATCAATGACATATGCTCCGGCACCTTCACCTGGCCAAAAAGCATTTAACTCATTGTTACCAAAACCGCCATAATAAGGACGACCATCTTTTAGATATCTAACCGGTGCCACTAAATCAGCATTACGCATATAGATGGCATTTAGGTCTTGGCCATACACCATTTCAAAAGTCCCAACCATATCTCCGGGCAGAGCCATATCCACGGCAACGTTCGTTGTCCATATTTGAGGCCACTCAAAATCATCAACCATAGCATTCAAATCAAACGATTGCTGTAAAGTTGATTGACCTTCTCTAACCTCATCAGGACGACCTTCACCATCATCGGTTACTGTAGGAGGATCACCCGGCAAGTTTGAATTGAAGCCAGGATTTGAAATCGCATTCCCGAGCCAGACAAAGGGTAAACGTCCGGTAAAGATACCGCTACCACCGCGAATCTGCATGGACCGATCTCCATTCACATCCCAGTTAAAACCAATACGTGGTGAATAAAGTGGTTTTGCATCAGGAAGTTTAGCCTGATCTACAGTTTCTGGATTACCATTCTCATCCAATAGATTTAAACTTGTTGAATATGGATTTTCTACAGGTTGTGTATTATACTGAGGAATATCAACTCTTAAACCAAAAATGAGATTTAAGTTATCGCTAAATGCCCATTCGTCCTGTACATAATATGCCATTTGGGAAATGTCAATCAATTCACCTTTAAAATCTCCTGATCCGATTAAACTGCGAAAGTCTACCCGATTGCTATCCGGTAGTGCAGGATCGGTCGCCGCCATGAAATCATCCACGGAATCAAAGGTTGTTGTTCCTGTTGTGAAACCTAACCCGAAAAAGAAATGGCGGAAAATATTGAATGAATTGAAAAATTTAAAACTTTCATAATTCACACCTACAGTAAATACATGGTCACCCATAAAATAGGATAAATTGTTGGATACCTGCAGAACATCCTGGTCAAGAATGTTATGAATTGAAAAAGGTTCATGTCCCAATGTTGCATACGCTAATCCATCTTTACCAATTTGAATTGTTGGAAAATCTTCACTTTTTGGTGTTCTCCAGTCACGAAATTTGTTCATGCTGAAAAAGAATCTATTCGCGATATTTCCACCAAAAGTGCTGTTTAATTCACCAGCGTAAGAATCAAGAACATTGTTGATTTTATAACCACTATTTTCAAATGGAAGGCTTGTGTTATTTGGACCACGACCCGTATTATTGTAACTCAATGCAATAAAGTGAGGGGGTAAGTCGCGGTGTGCATCCAATCTGCTGTATCGAAAACTGGCATTATGATTGGCACTAATATTTACATCAAGCTTCAACAACATTTTATCGTTATTAGTTTCATGATTGTATCCTTGATACCGGCCTGTATCATAATTATACACTTCATCCATCCGTTGTGAAATTGCATCCATATCGGCAGCAGTCACGCGCGTTTCACCAAATTCTACATTGCCGTCATCATCAGCGACAAAATTTGATGCAGGATCTGAACGACGCTCCATTTCATAATTTGCAAAGAAAAAGACTTTATCTTTGATAATTGGACCGCCAACTGAAATACCTGTTTGGTTAAAGGATAATTCCGGATTGGCAACCACATCATTTCCAGCAACTGAATTCCCAACAAAGGATTCATTTCTATTATAAGAATAGACTGTTGCTGTGAAAGTGTTTGTTCCGCTTTTTGTAACAGTATTAATACCTGCACCTGTGAAACCACCTTCGCGAACATCGAATGGGGCGACAGATACTTGTACCTGCTCAATCGCATCAAATGAGACGGGTTCTGCATTGGTTTGTCCACCGGGAGCTGGATCATCCAGTCCAAAAGGGTTATTGAAATATGAGCCATCCAATGAAATATTATTGTAAAGCCAGTTTCTACCACCAAAACTGAAGTTCCCATCACTTCTTGGATCTAAACGAGTGAGGTCTCGAGTGCTTCGTTTAATAGAAGGCAATTGGACGACCTGTTCAGCGCTAATAAAAGTCGCTGCACCGGTTCTGTCTCCATTCATTACATCATCCATTTCTGCAGTGACTTCAACACCAGCCAAGGCAATGGCTTCTTGTGCTAACTGAAAACTCATTCTTTCTGTTGTACCTAAACTAAGTGATACATTTTCTACGGACTGACTTTTAAATCCTATATAGGATACAGTGATTTTATAAGGACCACCTATTTTCATATTTAATATGGTGTAAGCTCCACTACTACGTGTGGAAGCACCATATTGTGCACCTGTGGGTGTATATACAGCTACAACATCTGCGCCCACCAGTGCATTTCCATCTTGGTCTGTGACTGATCCGCTTAATCCTGCGGTTGTAACACCTTGACCAAAAAGCCCGGAAATAAATAGGGTCAACGATGTGATTTGCATCAGTTTTTTCATGGTTTTTCTCCGATTTTGTTTTTTTATTAAATGATAATCTTAGTGATTGTTACTATAAATTAGGCGTTTATTGTAATAAATATTAGAATTAAATACCATTAAAATAAACTCAAAAAAAATTAATGATTATATTTGGTACTCTTAGTGAATATCAAAAATGAAATTCTAATCCAACTTTCAAATGAGAAAAATCTTCCATGTTATAGAATTGGGTCCCTTCTTCTCCCATGAATTTTGATATAGACATTTTGATTTTCCAATTATTAATAGGCGAATATTTTACCGATGCACCTAACATGGATTGAGAATCCTTCAAGTCAATAAAGGTGTTCCCCATGAGTTCCAAGGCATCATCATAGTAATTGGCTGACGCCGAAAAGGATAACCCTAAATCGGTAAATGTAGCAAAGGGTGTGCCCATGCCGGGAATTAATTCTGGAACAGATGTTTGGGCAGATCTATTTCCTTCAATTTCCTGCCAAGAAATTTCACCCAGTATATAACCAATTAGTTGGACAGATAACATAATGTCATTCGGAGTTGTATATTCGATCTGTTCTGCATATTGAATGTATGTTGCATTATCAAAATAAAGCATATCCGGGTTCACATCAATCTTTGTTGAAAAATGAGCAATCTCAAATCGATTTGTAAAATCACCAATGAACGACACTAAGTCAAAACCCAAGACACTGGTTTTTCGATAGAAAACAGATGGCATTAGATTTGGTAACTCATTATATCCTACAAGAGTAAAAGATCTATCTCTTCCATCAAAATAAGATAAACTGAAATCACTAGACCCTAAAGTAGTCTGAATACGAAATCCAAATTCTCTTCCTCGTTCTTTATCTATAAGAAATGGCCTAAGATCTGGAATATTAAGAGGAAAAGCTTGTTCACCAAACGGAACCCGGTTCCCTTCATGCTCTGGTATAAAAAGTCCTTCGATTTGTAAATCCTTCCAATAGTATTTTACCGATCCGGAGACAGTTCCAACCTTTCTCTCGGCTCCGGAAAGGAACATATAATAATAATCGTATGGATTTAAATTGTCTGTGGGGTTATTTCCATCCACAGCGCCCCAGGCATGGATCTGTTTCCCGACCTTCACTTCTCCCCAATTGGGGTACCACGTTATATAGGCTTCGCGGAGTTGGAATTCGTTTTCATTATTCGACCAACGGTACTCGAATGCAGAATTGGTCTTGATTTCGAAATCGCCCAGGGAATAGCCCACTTCTGCTTCTGCTATTCGAAATGGAAGTGAAATCTCGGATTGATCAGATAGGCGGTACATGTTCCCGGGATTTAGACTACCCGAGTAGTTTAATTGTGCATTTAATAAATTAAAAAGTTGTAGTGGAAGTAGAAGTTGTAAATACCTAATGCCTTTTGAGATTTTTTTCATTCTTTATTTTCTAGGGAGCCGTTTAAGGTTTTTTTCCTGGAATAATTTTTCATCAATACCAGAATCCACTTCAATATCCGTAAAGGTTACCTCGGTTGAATGCTGTTTTTGCACATCCTCCACAAAAACACGCTGCATAACATGGTATCCTTTCAAATCTGTAAAGTGATATTTCTTCTTCTTTTTCAGCTCACCTCGTTTATCAAATGATTCTTCCTTCACGCCCATTAAGGTTGATTTCTCTATCCAGGATACGTGTTTGGAATAAGATGATTTCGCTTCTTTTTTCGGAAGGATCTCCAGCACATAACAATCCCTTCCATCCACAATTTCATCATCCAAGCGCTTATATTCATTCTCTTCCAAATCACGGCTGGACAGGTCTTCATAACTCAAATCCGATCCCATGAAAGCGTCCCCTTTTTTCTTGGATGAAATGCGTCTTACTTTTTTAAATGCCGGGAGCCACATCCGCATTTCATCATCTTTGTCATCATGTTCGATCTTAAGGAATGCCACACCTTTATCATCTTTAGGCTCTAAGAACCAGATAATCTGTTTTTTATTCCCATCCATGGATTTTGACATCATGGCATTGGACCGGGACTTTCCTTTTGAATTTGTTAACACCATTTTTGTCTTATTCGACATATCATTAGGCGATGGTTTTTCATCCACCATTTTTGCAATTTCAAATCCAGTTTGTGAGTACCCTAAACCCATGCAAATGGTAAATATTAATTTTTTCATTTTCTTTCCTTTTAGTATGATATTTGTTGAGACGCATCACGCTGCGTCTTTACAATTAATTTTAGTATTCTATCACCAACGAATGGCTGCTGATGCCCATGTATATCCGGCACCAAAGGCAGCCAGAATGAGGTAGTCTCCCGCCTTTATTTTCCCTTCATCAAATGCTTCGCATAATGCAATTGGAATTGAAGCAGCGGTTGTATTCCCATATTTTTGAATGTTGGTATAAAATTTATCCATTCCTACGCCCATACGTTTTGCGACAGATTGAATGATCCGCAAATTGGCTTGGTGGGGAATGATCAATGAAACATCATCGATTGAGAGATTATTTTTGTCCAATGCTTCCTGAATGACTTCCGGAAAACGAACCACTGCATTCTTAAAGACTTCCCTGCCATTCATATACGGCTCATAAGTCTTAGCTTGTTCAATAGTGAGTTTATTGATCTGGTTTGATCCAGATGAACCCGGTCCTTCCATCCACAGGTTTTTCATGTCTTTTCCCTGGCAGTGTAAATGGGTGGATAAAATGCCACTCTCATCGATACTCGGCTGGAGAATCGCCGCACCGGCGCCATCCCCGAATAATACAGCAATGTCGCGACCTTCTGTGGATTTATTAATGAATTTCGTTTGTGCCTCCGCACCAACGACGAGAGCTGTATTGTACATGCCTGTTCGGATAAATTGATCTGCAATGGAGATGCTGTAAACAAATGCTGAACATGCGGCACGAATATCGAATGCAGCTACATTTCTTAACCCCAGCATATCCTGAAGTTGCGCACTCACGCCCGGGAAAAAATAATCGGCTGAAATGGTGGCTACAATAACAAGATCAATATCTTCAGGCGATACGCCGGCCATGTCCATGGCTCTTTTTGATGCTGGAAAAGCCAGGTCTGATGCAGCTTCGTCCCCTTTCACCCAATGTCGTTCCTCAATACCAGAGCGGGTTTTGATCCACTCTTCCGATGTTTCCATGAGATCAATCAGATCATGGTTTGTTATTACTTGAGCAGGGACATGATATCCAATCCCTTTTATGGCGCTTTTTCTCATGCGTGCAACTCCTGTTGATTCAGTTTGTTCTAATTTCATTTTTCAACCAATTTTTTCTTTAATAATTCTGCCAGCGCTGAAAGAACAGTTAATGTTCCCAGAGATGTAGACACCATAGCGAAAACCATCAGTCCGCCAATATATTGAATCGGTAAAAATGAAGAAAAGAGCAACGCACCAAATCCCATGTTGGAAGCCGCATCCAGGATAATAGGATATCCCACATCATCCACCACTTCCCGACTTAATTCGTCTTGATTTACTGTGCGGGATAATCGACGGAATTGGGCAATGTAATGAATCGCAAAATCCACACCAACCCCTATAATGATAGAGGATAGGATTGCTGTAATATGGCTTAACTCAATCCCGAAATAACCCATGAATCCGAAATTGATAATGACGGCTGATGTAAGAGGAATCACAGCAAGAACTCCCCAAAGGATTCGTTTAAAAAAGATGGAAGCAATCACACCAATCATAAATAGAGAAAAGGTGATACTGAAAATAGATGATTTAATAATCAGGATAACCAAATCCCGAAATACCACCATCATGCCTGTGATATTGATCTTCAAGTCCGAACTCAAATTCGCACTGATATATTGATCCGTTTTTTCTACATAAGCAAATATCTCGTCTGTGGACATGATCTTGCTTAAGGCTGTCACCAATCCAACTTCATAATTATAATCCACCAAGGATGAAAAATCATCCGGATCTCCTGACATGGAATACATGGTAAACAGATTATTCACCTTTTCTCTTTCATCCGGAATTGTTTCAAAGGCGGGATCATCATCCATCACCGTTCGGTGCATTTGCTCCACCACATTTGCAATAGAATAACTGATAGATACTTTTTCATCTTCTTCCATGAATTCCTGAAGCGCAATCATATCAGATAATGTTTCAGGATCTTTCATGTCACCCTCAATCCGTGCTCTGATATCCATGGTGCCGGTTAATTCATCATCCATGAAATCCATACTGTCGCGGATTTCAGTCCCCGGTTTAAAAAAACTCGCCATATTCACATCAACAGTCACCTTCATTAGTCCGAACATCCCAATCAATACAAAAGTAGCCCCAGCTGAAAAAACATATTTTGGATGAGTTAAAACAACTTTGCCCAATTTGTCGATGACCCTTTCAAAAGCACTTGGAATTGCGATTGCATTGGAACTCACATTCCATTTTATCAAACTGATGACGGCTGGCAACATGAGTGAACTCAAAAACCACGCCCACGCAATTCCTGCTGCAATTGTAACACCATACCCAATCAAAGGCTCCAACGGAGAAGCGATCATGGTGAGAAATGCAACCATGGTTGTGATACTCGTTAAAAATATTGGAATGAGTAGGGAATCCATGGTTGAAGCCACAGCTAATCTCGTGTCCTGTTTTATTCTCAATTCTTTAAAGAATTTTGTCATCACATGAACACCATCCGAATTAGCAATCGTTAACAGAATAATTGGCATTGATGTATTGGCCATCGTAAAAAGGAATCGATCAGACCCTGTGAAACGATGAACCCACCCCATGAATCCAATCATTGAAAATAGGGACAAGCCGATTACCATTATAACCATCCCAACGCCGGAAAAACTCCTTAAATTAACTAAAAGAATTAAAACCATGATGAGCATACCAAATTTCATTAAACTTTGAACATCATCTCGTATCATTTTAGGCATTGTACCTGTGATATAAGCCTGACCTCCATAATGTACCTCAAAATTTGAAAAAATTGGATCAACGATTTTTACGACGGTATTTCGGAATGTGTCCATGCCATTACTATTATAAGGTTGAACAACAATCACAAGGTATTCATCGCTGTCACTGACTAATCGCTTTTTAATAGTCAGGTTACGATACAGATAATTTTTTATATCATTCACTTCGTCCTGAGACAGGATCCGGGATAATTGAAGATCATCCACTTCCATAATTCCATCAATGTTATCCATGCGTGTAGTCGATGAAATACTGGTAACATCTTCAACAATATCAGTTGCTTCCAGTTCTTCTGTCAGGTCCCATAGCACTGCAAGTGCTTCGGGTGTAAATGCGGATGTCCCTTTTTGACCAAATGCAATAAAAATGGTTTCTGTACTGCCAAATTCTTCCTGGACTGCATCCCAAGATATCCTGGATTCCAAATTTTTTGGAAGCATTTTCATGATGTCATCATCCACAATAAAAAACCGAAAGCCAGATCCAATGATCAAAGTTGCTAATAGTGATAAAAGGATGGTACGTACTGGATGATCCAAGCTTTGCATGATAAACCATCTGCGAAGCGGATGGACGGAATATTTAGATTGAATTCTGTTCATGGTATCCTTTAATTGCTTTTAATCCTTTGTCTGTAAAAATACCACGGGCAACCACCTGCACAAACCCGCGGATTGTCTCACCTATGGCCAAGTCATTCTTCAGGAAAAATTCTGGTTGAAAAGTTGAATTTATGATGTTTATGTAAATAATAGATGCCGATCTCATATTAATATCATCCCGCGCGAGTCCCTGCTCTTGGGCATTGTACAAAATAGTATAGAAATCTTCTTGGTGACTTAATCGGAATGATTCGATCTCCTTCCAAATATCCGGGTAAAGGGATTTGAGTTCTGCGATTTTATTCAATGGAGCTTTTCCCGCAAATTTGGTAATCGTTTCCATAATTTTAATAAACTGGACAGCAGGGTTTGATTCATCAGCCATCACTCTTTTGAATGTTGAATTAATTTGGGTAAATACAAATTGCATAATCGAACGAATCAATTTTTCTTTGGTTGGGAAAAATTTATAGATCGTTTTTTTACTCATTGCCAGTCGTTTTGCAAGTGATTCGACCGTAAAAGCACGAACGCCTGTTTCTGCTACTGAATCAAATCCTTCTTCAAGGATTTGGTTTAATTGTTGATTAGGTGACATTTATAATAGAAACGTATATCGTTTATTTCGTTTCCTATTTTACAAAATAATTTATGAGTGGGACAAATATTTATTTAAAAAGTTAATTATTGATAATGTATTGGAGGAAGAGAATCACATCTGTAATCGTGACAGATCCATCACCATTAAAATCAGCTGGTGGTGTGGGTGCATACCCATTTCCAGATGCCATATCTAACATATATATCATATCCAACAAATCCAATATACCGTCAAAATTCACATCTCCTACTGTGAAATCAGGGAATCCGCCACCCAGGTAATCCATAGAATATTTTTGGGCTCGTGCGATAAAATATTGCGTACCGCCATAATCGTGGCTCCATACAACATCGTGGTTTTCCGTGACTTCAAACATCATTGCATCGTCGCAGTCCGTGATAAACGTATTTCCATTTGGCAAACGAAACGCGCCACCCTGCATCTGCGTATGAAAATTTCCTGCATGAAACCACGTAGGATTGTTAGGGCCAAAAGGTTGATTCGGAGAAATAGTATAGTTTCCATTTTCATTGAGCGGGGGCACAATTTCAAACACGGCTGCTGTATTATTGCCATAATTATTATTAAATAGAATCAGATTCCCTTCACCGGGATATCCTTCTGGAATCCAATTCACACCATGCTGTCCTGCGAGAAGATGATCGGAATTTGTCCCGCGATCATAGGCTTGCGGGTTGCCCCAACGGTATAAATAATCTCCACCCATCCCTGAATTTCCATCTGTGTGTCCGCTTGCTTCTTCTGTCGTCGTACTGTGGTCGATAATATAAAATTCGTCATGATGTCGTGAGGAAATAACAATTTGATCCAATTCTGGGTGGTAATCAACCGCATTAAGATGTTTCCAGTCACCATTAGGGCCACCGGGTCCATTGTTACTTCCTGCATTTCCATAATTCACATCTTGTAATTCAGGATGCTCCGCAATGACGCCAAAATTTGGAAGCACCGAATCAGCGTCCTGAATGAGATGATCCCAAATGTGCCATTCCCATGCGATATTCACGTCGTTTGTCCCAACAGGCTCCACTTCAAGAAGGGCCTCCGCCCACATTTCATTCAGGGAATTATCAATGGATTGACGTCCTACGGCATAGGCTTCCGATGCTGTCTTCTTTTCCCAAACGATGACCAGGATATTGCCATTGGGAAGCGGTTCTATATCATGATGGTGTTGATAGGTATTATTCGCAAATTCATAGGACCATAATAAATCACCCTCCCAATTATATTTGGAAATGCCGCCACCCACACCACCAGCGGTCATGGAGGGACTTTGGACCCGGTATGGATAAACCAATGTGCTGTCTTCCAGAAGATAAGCCATACTCGCCGCGCCACGGGGATGGTTCCAGGAATTGATCACACTCAAATCATTGTCAATAAGGTAGGTTATAAAATTCCCTCCACCCCCGCCGCCGCCCTGAGTCGGCGAGAATAGAGTCATCCCATCAAATGCCTGCCCAAAAAGGTGCGTGGATAAGATGAAGGAAATAAAATAAATCTTTTGCATTTTTTTATGAACCATCTGTTTTTGTGATTTTGTAAAAAACATTTAACCTATAGATTCTTTTGGTGTTAAAAGGTTAAATGTTTTTTATTTAACAAGCCGCATTACATCTCAGGTATCAACTAAACTTAATTCAATTGGCAATAAAACGCATAATCAGAGTTTACCTCATTGTAGGTAAAACGTTTGGGGTATGGATCATACCCATTTTTACCGGAATTCTGATTCTTTTTCTTCGTCTTATCGTTTTCGCAGGCCGGCTTTTAGATCATTTATTTTTTCCAGGGATACGAAAACCACTTCAAAATCCAATCTTGATTGTTGGAAATCCCAGATCCGGAACCACTTTTCTTCACAGGTTTTTAATCAAACAAGGATTTGGAACCGGGTCTGAACTGTGGCAAATGATTTATCCTTCCATCACACTCCAGAAAATAATAAAACCTATTCTCCCGATCATGGAGGTCATTAGCCCCACACGGCATCATTCCACCGAAGCCCACAAAACAAGCCTTTCATCCATTGAGACCGATGATGTATCTCTATTGTTTCGTTTCTTTGACGGCTTTTTCCTGTACGGCTTTTTTCTTTCATTTGATGAAGATGATCTGTTTGATTGGGTGGATCCTAAACTTAGGGATACATCTAAAAGGGATTTTGCCTGGTTTGAGTCCATGTGGAACAGAAATATGATATCAAATAAAGGAGATCGATATATCGGTAAATTGTTTAGTCTCAGTGGCAATCTGCCTGCATTTCAGCAACGATTTCCAGATGCGAAAATTCTCTATATGATCCGGGACCCGTTAAATATGATTCCATCGGGATTAAGTTTGGTCACGGGTGTTCTTGATAAAAGATACAATTTCTGGTCTTTGGACGAAAAAATAAGATCACGATTTGTTGAGCGACTTTACATAGCATTGGTTGAACTATTGAACCGGTTCCATGACGATTGGACAAATGAACGAATTAATAAAGAAAAAGTTCTTATTGTTCATTTTGATTCCATGATGTCTCATTTTGAAACATTGATGGAAGAAATCATGGACTTTACCGATGTGGAACCATCGGAAGAATTAAAACAGACGATTCAGATCACGGCTGAAAATCAACGCAGGTATGAAAGTGGCCATCGTTATAATTTGGAAAAATTTGGATTAACTGAAAAAAGAATTCAGGAAGATTGTGAACAGATTTATCGTACATTTTTAATCTGATCTATGAGAAAATTATACATCACCCTTGCGCTCCCACTTTGTTGGGCATTTGGATTAGACCTTCATGGGATTCAATCGGTATCTGATTGGAAGAATCTTCAATCGGGAGGTATCACCATTGAATGGACTGAATACCAGGGATTCCCCATTAGCCGCGCAGAAACTATTTTAAATCATGCTATTGGTAAGGTATCAGCTGCGATCCAGGATTTGGATCATTATCCCGATATTTTTGACCGTGTGACCCAAACCAATCGCTTAGAATCTGATGTCGTGCAAATTGTACTCGACATGCCATTTCCCTTCGATGGTCGAGATTATATTGTAAAATACACCATCGAGAATTCAGAAAATAATTGGGTATTTGCTTTTTCTTCCATTGACCATTCAAAGGGAAAACTTGATCCAGATCATGTTCGTCTCCCCAATGCGGCAGGAATATGGATCTTAACCAAATTGGATCAAAACCAAACGAAGATAATCTATGCCTGGAACGGCGAATTGTTGGGCAATTTCCCCAATTTCGGATTAACACGAGCCTGGATCACCCAAGGGACTGAAGTATTAAATTGGTTAGATGAAGCTTTATTGAACAAGGGCAATTCATGAAAAAAGCAACCATTGCGTTAAGTCTGACATATCTATTGGGTGAAAACCCTCCATTCTCCTTTAATGGTTATGTGGATTTCGCTCATATTTCAAGACTATCTGATTATTCCATTATAGATATTCCATACAGAATGGCGTCTTTAGATTT
>ENA-ORDI01001098-ORDI01001098.1-marine-metagenome-genome-assembly--contig:-NODE-1098-length-15527-cov-6.175599_pt1 | contig 15527 bp, 11 predicted proteins | sample MGYA00248628_ERZ508525 | MGnify/ENA primary metagenome ERZ508525 (study PRJEB26195, sample SAMN05422138) | marine metagenome | isolation source: East of Porto Seguro, South Atlantic Ocean | place... | reverse complement strand
CCCTCTGTGTTCTCTGTGGTCTCAGTGGTAAAAACATCTATGGGACAGAAACTCAAATTAATTAAAAACAAAGCCGGAAGAATGGTACCCACCATAGTAAATGGTGTCAAATCTATTCCCTTTAAGGGTGTGGGTAAACACTTTCCCAAGGGAGTTAAAGCTGCCCCTCCTATTAGCATCTGTCAAGATTACCCCACATCTGGTAATAAAGTAGTTGACTCATTAAAAGATGCTCTAGAAAAGTGCAATATCAAGAATGGAATGACCATTTCTAACCATCATCATTTTAGAAACGGTGATTTGGTAATGAATAAAGTCTTTGATATTCTTGCCAAGGCTGGTAAAAAGAATTTACGCTGGTTTCCATCAGCTTCCTTTCCCTGTCATGAACCCATGATTAAGCACATGGAAAACGGTGTCATCGGCCATATTGAGGGCTCATTAAATGGTCCATTAGGAAAGTATGCCTCCGATGGAAAAATGAATGGATTGGCAGTGCTCCGCTCTCATGGAGGACGATGGCAGGCCGTTCAGGATGGTGAAGTCCATATTGATGTGGCTATCATAGCTGCCCCTACCGCTGACGCTTTTGGGAATTGTACCGGTGATAGGGGACCTTCAGCTTGTGGGCTTTTAGGCTTTGGCCTGGTGGATTCTCTCTATGCAGATAAGGTGATAGTGGTTACGGATAATCTGGTGGAATTCCCCTGCATCCCCTGGCAAATACAAGGCAATAATGTGGATTATGTGGTGGTGATGGATAAAGTGGGTGATCCTGAGAAAATAGTGTCTGGTACAACTCGTCTTACCAAATCTCCTGATCGGTTATTTATAGCTGAACTCACAGCTAAATTTGTAAAAGCAGCTGGCATTATGAAAGATGGATTCAGTTTTCAGGCTGGAGCTGGAGGCACAGCTTTAGCATTTGCCATTTACCTGAAAGAAATGATGATCACTGCGGGAATTAAAGCTCGATTTATCCGCGGAGGTTCCACCAAATATTTGGTGGAAATGCTAGAAGAAGGACTAACCGATTATATTTTAGATGGTCAAACGTTTGATTTAGAAGGTGTTCGATCCATGAGGGAAAATGCGGGGCATGTAAACACCTCTCCCTTCACCAGTTATAACTGGCACGGAAAGGGAAATTTTGCTTCAATGCTTGATGCGGTAGTGCTGGGCGCAACAGAAGTGGATGTAAACTTCAATGCCAATGTGGTAACCCACTCCGATGGACAAATGCTTCATGGAATCGGTGGTTGGCAGAATTGTCTTTCAAGCAAATGTACCATTTTACCCATTCCTTCATTCAGGAATCGAATTCCAATCATTGTAGATGAGGTTACTACTTTAGTCGGTCCAGGTGAACTCATTGATGTGATTGTGACAGAAAGAGGAATTGCCATTAATCCCAAACGGGAAGACCTCATCAAGACCACCAAACGCAGTGGCTTACCTATCCGCAAAATCGAGGAGATTAAAGAAGAAGTGGACGAATTAGTTGGAGCCCCCCTGGACAGACCCAATTTCACGGATGAAGTAATTGGTGTTGTCAAATGGGTGGATGGAACAGTGTTAGATTCAATATTTAAGGTAGCCCACTAAAAGGCACACAAAACACAAAACTTGAAAATCATTTTATGAATTTTAAGTTTATCGTTGGCAAAGAAAGGAAAAGATGAAAGATAAAGTATTAGAGATATGGCCAGAAATAAACTGGATTAAAGATGAAGGTTTGCGAAACAAGACGCTGGATGCTTGGGTGTATGCTATTGAAAATAGTCCCTTGAAACCAAAGGACTTGGAGGAAATTCCATTTTCCCTGCTCATTAAGGACTGCAGTGTTTCATTTATGAACCATAAACGGACATGTGTACAGTTAGCAGTAGATATAGCCAAAACCATGGTGGCTAATTTCGGAAAGGAAATCAAGGTGGATATGGATATTATGATTTCTGGAGCCATTCTTATTGATGTAGGCAAACTTTTGGAGTACGAAATAGTAGATGGAAAACTAGGTACCAGTGATTACGGCAAGATAGTACGACACCCCTTTAGCGGTGTGGCTATTGCGGCACGATTCGGACTGCCACCGGGAGTTCAGCATATCATCGGCACTCATTCTAAGGAAGGCGATTTAGGTAAGCGGACTGTGGAATCAATAATTGTACATCATGCAGACTTTGTTTCCTTTGAACCTTTTAAAGCATAATAAACTACGAATGGCACAAACACTTATAGAAAAAATAGTACAAAAACATGCCGTGGGATTAGAGCCTAGGCATGTAGTAAAATCAGGAGATTTTATTTCCATCCAGCCGGCTCATGTAATGACCCATGATAATACCGGTGCGGTGATGGGAAAATTCAAAGCCATTGGCGCCAGTAGGATGAACAATCCACGGCAGCCGGTGTTTACACTGGACCATAATGTCCAGGATAAATCCGAAACCAATTTGAAGAAATATGCTGGTATCGAAGCATTCGGAAAAGAAATGGGCGTTGATTTCTATCCTGCCGGCAGGGGAATAGGTCACCAAATAATGTGTGAAGAAGGCTATGCCTGGCCAGGGACAATGGTTGTGGCTTCAGACAGTCACTCCAATATGTACGGCGGACTGGGATGCCTTGGTACGCCAGTAGTGAGAACGGATGCCGCCGCTCTATGGGCTACGGGAAGGACTTGGTGGCAAGTTCCACCTATCGCCAAAGTAGAACTAATAGGCAAACTTCAAAAAGGGGTTACAGGTAAAGATGTAATTATTACCCTTTGTGGTCTTTTTAATCATGATGAAGTTTTAAACCATGTGCTGGAGTTTACTGGAAATGGTATCGCAGATTTAAGTATTGATGAAAGACTAACTATAGCCAATATGACCACTGAATGGGGTGCCTTGGCTGGTGTATTCCCTACTGATGGAGTGATCATTCAATGGCTGAAAGATCGGGCTGATTTTATTAGTAAACGGGGTCTGGAAGGGGTAGTCTCTGACACTTATGGAAAAAATGGTGTACATCCTCGTTTGAATTATGACAAAATAAACGATTTGGAAAACAATCCGACTAAGGCAGATGAGAAAGCCTTTTATACCAAAGAAATCAAGTTAGACCTAAACACAGTAAGCCCCCATATATCCGGTCCAAATCATGTTAAGACAATGACCAGTTTACATGCTGCCGTAGGAAAAAATATCAAAATCGATAAAGCCTACCTGGTGAGTTGTGTGAATAGCCGGGTTGAGGATCTGGCTGAAGCAGCCAAAACTATAAAAGGTAAGCAGGTTGCTTCTCATGTTGAGTTTTATATTGCCGCAGCATCCAGTGAAGTACAGGCAGAAAGTGAAACCAGAGGCGACTGGCTGGCGCTGGTTAATGCCGGCGCCACTCCCCTGCCGCCTGGCTGTGGTCCCTGTATTGGTCTGGGTGTTGGCTTACTCGGCCCCGGTGAAGTGGGTATTTCCGCCACCAATAGAAATTTTAAAGGCAGAATGGGTGATCCAACTGCAGAAGCCTATCTGGCGTCACCCTCTGTTGTTGCGGCATCTGCCATTGCCGGAAAAATAGCTACACCCTTTGATTGTGAAAGTGTTGCCCCAGAGGGAGAAATTACTGAAAATGAAAAGCCTATATCTGATGAGGGTAGCGTTCCATTACTGGATGGCTTTCCTGAAATATTGGAGGGTGAAATCATTTTCTGCCATCAGGACAATTTGAACACTGACGGAATCTATCCGGGAAAGTACACATATATAGATGATTTCACTCCTGAGCAAATGGCAGAAGTTGTGATGGAAAATTATGACCCGGAATTTGGGCGAATTGTGGAAAAAGGTGACATCATTGTTGGTGGGTATAATTTTGGCACCGGTTCTTCCAGGGAACAAGCCGCCACTTGCCTCATGTACAGAGGCATCCAAATGGTGATGGCAGGCTCATTCAGTCAAACCTACAAACGCAATGCCATCAATAATGGATTTTTAGTAATTGAAGCACCTGAATTATTGGCTGATTTGAAATCTGAATTTGGGGAAGATAAATTATCTGTTAAAACAGGATGGAAAATACAGGTGGATTTCAGAAATTGTATAATAAGTATTGAAGAGAATAGGTATCCAATCAGTGCAGTTGGAACAGCTGCCCAGGAACTGATTCTTACTAAAGGGTTGGAAAACTGGATAAAGGAGAGGATTAACAACGAGTAAGTAATGTATTTTATGTAGTTCTTTGTGTTACATACATTTCAAATCACTCACCGCAGAGAAGTTTATAGAAAAAATATTTAGCTAAAAGGAGTTTTAATGTCGAAAAGAACCATAGTATCCATGCCCGGTGATGGTATTGGCAAGGTAGTATTAGATGAAGCCATCCGCGTATTAGATGCTGCCGGATTTGAAGCCGATTATGTAGAGGGAGATATCGGTTGGGAATTCTGGCGCAGTGAAGGCAACCCACTGCCCCAGCGTACACTTGATCTCATTGCTGAACATAAAATTGGATTATTCGGCGCAATCACATCCAAACCCAAAGATGAAGCATTTAATGCGCTTTCTCCAGAACTTCAGGAAAAAGGCTTGGTTTATGCCAGCCCTATTGTGGGACTTCGTCAGCATTTCGGACTGGATATTTGCCTTAGACCATGTAAAACTTATAAAGGCAACCCCCTGAACTTTATTCGTCGCGGCCCAAATGATTCAATTCAGGAGCCGGTAGTTGATGTGGCTATTTTCCGGCAGAATACGGAAGGTCTTTACGGGGGTGTAGAGTGGAGTAATCCGCCAAAACAAGTATATGATGCGCTTATGACTCATCCTAAATTTAGACAGAATTTTGGTGATGCACCGGTTGAGGAGGTTTCGGTTTCCACCAGAATCTTTACTAAGAAATGTACAGAGAGAATTCTCCGTGCCGCCTTTGAACATGCTAAAAAATATGGTTATAAATCCGTCACTGTCTGTGAAAAACCAAATGTAATTCGAGAAACTTCCGGCATGATGTATAAAATGGCACAAGAGATACAAAAAGCTGATTTCCCGGAAATTGAACTGTGGAATACCAATATTGATGCCCAGATGATGTGGCTTACCAAGAATCCTGAAAACTATGGTGTTATTGTAGCAGGCAATATGTTTGGCGACATTGTGTCCGACGGATTTGCAGGTCTCATCGGTGGACTGGGATTTGCCTGCAGCGCTCAGTATAATCCGGAAACGGGCATCGGTGTTTTCGAACCCACCCATGGCAGCGCACCTAAATATGCAGATTATCCCATTTCGATTGTAAACCCAATTGCTATGGTGGAATCCGCCTGTATGATGCTGGATTTCATAGATGAGCAGGAAATTGCTAAAAAGATAAGAAAAGCTGTATCAGATGTAGTATCAGAAGGAAAAGTAAAAACCTACGATATGGCCAAAATGACTGGAAAAGCTGATGTGGTGGATAAAGATGCTGCATCAACAGTAGAAATGGCAGAGGCTATCATTTCTAAACTTTAAGGAGAGTTAAAATAACGATGAGTATATCTAGACAAATTTCAGAGTTCGCAGTTGGACTAAAATTTGAAGACCTTCCTGATGAGGTAATTCATGAAGTAAAACGCTATATGTATGACTCCATTGGCTGTGCATATGGCGGATACCATACTAAAGATTTGAATATTATTCGAGATATTTACATGGAGATGGGCGGAAAAGGTGAAGCCACCGTTCTGGGATTTGGTGATAAACTCCCTGCTGTGAATGCAACTCTCATTAATTCTCTCATGGTTCGTGCTCTTGATTTTAATGATATTTACTGGAAAGATGACCCTTCCCACCCTTCTGATATAATTCCTGCGGCTTGGGCTGTTGGAGAACTGGTAAACGCTAATATGAAGGATGTTATCGTAGCCATCGTCTTGGCTTATGAATTTGAGCAGCGCCTTTGTCTATTTGCCAAGCCGGGAGTTCGGGAACGGAAATGGCACCACGCCACCCTTACCCAATTTGTGTCTCCAATCGTAGCTGGAAAACTGCTGGGACTCAGCGTTGATGAAATGGTACATGCCATCGGTATCAGCGGATGCCATAACCACACCATTGGCTGCCCCACTGCTGGTAAACTCACCATGATGAAAAACACAGTTGACCCCATGGCTGTACAATCTGGTGTTTTTGCTGCGCTCATGGCGCAAAAAGGATATTCCGGTACCGAGCGAGTTTTTGAAGGCAAGGAAGGTTTCATGGATGCTTTTATCGGCTGGAATGCAAAAGATGAGTCTATGAATCCTACCGATATGGAGGGCAGAGATGGTATTTCATCCTGGGCATGGGATATTGATGCTTTAGTAGGCGGATTAGGCGACAGCTATAAAATTATGGAATGCGGAATGAAAGCCTTCCCCACCGAAGCTCTCACCCATACCCACCTTTCCTGTTTACTCAATGCCATGATTGGCAATAACCTGGAATATTCAGATATAAAAGAAGTCAAAGTGACCTGTTTTGCTCAAGCCTACGACATCCTTTTTGATCCCACAAAGTATAGGCCGGAATCCCGGGAAACAGCAGATCACTCACTACCCTATTGCATGGCAGCAGCAATGGTAGATAAGAAAATCACCACAGAGTCCTTTTCAGATGAAAAGCTGAATGATCCACGGATTTATGAGGTTATTGATAAAATCAAAGGCGAACCCTCTCAGGAATTTGAAAAAATGTTCCCTGCCAAACAACCATCCAGAGTGGTAGTAACTACCAATGATGGTAGAACATTTGAGGAATACCTGGAATATCCGAAAGGTGACCCTAGAGAACCCATGACGATGGATGATTTAGAAAACAAATTCAATTCATTAGTAGGTGATAAATTTGATGATTCTAAAAAGAATCAAATAAAAGATACTATTTTCGACTGTGAAGAACTAACAGCTGGTGAGTTTATGCAATCACTAAACGTGTAATCCCTAAATTGGACCTCTCAATTTTTAAATGTATCTCCTGTGATAATGAATACAATATTCAGGAAATCCGTTACCGTTGTGACTGCGGAGAGTTATTAGAGGTTTTGCATGATTTAGAAACAGCAATTCCGAACCCGCAATCATGGAAAGAATCCCTCGATGTAAATATGGCTGAAATTGCCTTTAGCCGCTATAAACCTTTATTATTTCCATCACTTCCCGATATTGCCCTCATTACACTTTCTGAGGGAGACACTCCCCTGTATGATGTAACCCATTCATTTCCCCAATTTAATAGTCTTAAGTTTAAACATGAGGGTATGAATCCAACCCTGAGTTTTAAAGATAGGGGAATGGTTTCCGGTGTTTCCTGGGCAAATCATTTAGGTTGTGAAAATGTCATTTGTGCCTCAACCGGCGATACCTCTGCTGCCATGGCAGCTTACGCCGGAGCAGCCCCAAACATGAAAGGGATTGTCCTCCTCCCCCAAGGAAAGATATCACCAGAACAACTGGCACAGCCTATTGCATTTGGTGCGTTGACGGTGGGGATTGAAACAGACTTTGACGGCTGCATGAAATTGGTGCAGAAGCTCACTGAAAAACATAATATTTATCTCTTGAATTCAATGAATTCTGTACGCATAGAAGGACAGAAAGCCATCGGAATTGAAACCCTCCATCAACTCAACTGGAAAGTACCTGATTGGTTCGTAATTCCGGTAGGAAATGCTGGCAATATTTCGGCTCTGGGAAAAGGATTACGAGAACTATTTGAACTGGGCATTATTGACAAACTTCCCCGCCTGGCTGGTGTGCAGACTGAAGGGGCATCTCCAATGTATAAAAGTTTTCAAAATGGATATTCAGAATTAGTGCCGGAGAAAGCTCAACCCACTAAGGCATCTGCCATCCAGATTGGTGATCCTGTAAGTTATAAAAAGGCTATGAAAGAATTGAAACATTTTAATGGTGTGGTGGAAGCCGTATCCGAAACGGAATTAATGGACTGGAAAGCACAAATTGACCGATTGGGAATCTCAATCTGCCCCAACAGTGCCGTAGCTGTAGCCGGAGCAATGAAATTACACGATAATGGTATCATTAAAGAAAATGAAGATGTGGTTGTCATTCTCACCGCTCATGGTAGTAAATTTTCCAATACAGCAGTAGAATATCATCAAAACAAGACCAACAAATTTGCAAATCAAACTCTTACTATTCCTCCCAATTTAGAAAAATTGGAAAGTGTTTTAAGTTTATGAAATCAGTAAAAGTATTTGCACCAGCTACTATCGGTAATATTGGACCTGGATTTGATGTATTAGGGCTTGCCATTAAAGGGATTGGCGACATTGTAGAAGCCAGAGAATTCCACGGAAATGATTTAATAATTGAAGCTGTTTTAGAAGCAGACCATGATATTTCTACCAACCCTGATAAGAATACGGCGGGAATAGCAGCCCAGGAAGCCCTGAAACTCCTGGGAATAAAAACAGGTGTTGCGCTCACAATTACTAAGGGTATGCCATCTGGTAGTGGACTGGGAAGCAGCGCTGCATCAGCGGTGGCAGGTGCCAATGCTGTAAATTGCCTGTTTGGAAATTCGCTTTCTAAAGAAAAAGTACTTGAAGCAGCTATGGCAGGTGAATATTCTGTTAGCGGTGGTTACTTTGCCGATAATGTTGCACCGGCAATTTATGGAGGTGCGACCCTCACCCGCTCTCTACACCCATTAGAAGTTACGCCTTTGGGAAATATTTCTGATCTCATCATTATCCTGGTAATGCCAAAGGTTAAAATCCTCACTAAGGATTCTCGAAAAATACTCCCTGAGAATGTTACCCTATCAGATTTTGTGGTTAATCTGGCAAATACCGCAAGTATTACTGCTGCATTTTGTAAAAATGACTATAATTTACTTAAAGATAATTTATTTGATTATATTATTGAGCCCACCCGGTCAACTCTCATACCGGGATTTCCCGAAGCAAAAGAAGCTGCTCTGGATGCCGGTGCCCATGGAATGACTATTTCAGGTTCTGGTCCTACCGTTTTTGCCATAACCAATTCACAAAAAGCATCTGTAAAAATTGAATCTGCTATGGTAACAGCATTTAATAAAAAGGGGGTTGAATGTAAGTCACTCATTACGACTTCTTCTGTAGATGGTTCTGGTATTGTTAAAAGCGGTATCATTACTTAGAATAATATTTTGCAATGTCACTTAAGATAAATGAGATTTATTACTCGGTTCAGGGAGAGTCCACCCATGCGGGACGCCCGTGTATATTTATCCGACTCACTTATTGTAACCTACGCTGTTCATACTGTGACACCGAATATGCCTTTTATGATGGTAAGGATATGGAAATTACCGATATCATGAGTGAAATAAAGCGATGGGACTGCAATTTAGTAGAAGTTACCGGTGGTGAACCCCTGTTTCAGGATGAATGTATTGACCTTCTGAATGAATTGGTAAATAGTAATTATGAAGTGATGTTGGAGACAGGTGGATCGCTTTCTATTTCTGATGTGCCTAAAAAGGTTGTTAAAATAGTGGACTTCAAATGCCCAAGCAGTGGAATGGTGAAGAAGAATTTATGGTCCATTGTGGATGATCTTCAGGCTCATGATGAAGTAAAATTTGTCATTGGCAACCGTGAAGATTTTGATTGGGCAAAAGATCGTATTACGGAATACTCCATGGATAAAATATGCACATTATTATTTTCGCCTACCTTTGGTGAAATTAACCCTCAACAAATTGTAGAATGGATATTGGCTGAAAACCTGCCAGTAAGGATGCAGCTGCAAATGCATAAGATGATATGGAGTCCGGAAGAAAAAGGGGTATAAAATGAGGAAAAAGGAGGCAGGAGAAAGGAGAAAGGCAGTAATTCTTGTTTCCGGTGGAATGGATAGCTGTGTTACAGCGGCTACTGCCATAGCAGATGGTTACCAACCAGCATTTCTGCACATTAATTATGGACAACGAACTGAGTCCCGAGAGTTAACAGCATTTAAGGAAATTGCCGATCACTACCAAGTGGACCAAAAATTAGTGGTGGATATCTCCCACCTTGCTGACATCGGTGCTTCTTGCCTGACGGATGAAAATATTGAGGTTCCCGCCGCAGATTTAGAGAATGATGAAATTCCCATCTCCTATGTCCCGTTTCGGAATGCCAATATACTGTCAGCTGCCGTCAGTTGGGCTGAGGTTTTGGGAGCTAAGGCTATATATGTGGGAGCCGTTGAAGAAGATTCATCCGGCTACCCGGATTGCAGACGATCTTTTTTTGATGCCTTTGAACATACCATTGATACTGGCACAAAACCTGGAACACAAATCAAAATTATTACTCCACTCATTCATTTGTCAAAAAAAGAAATTGTAGAAAAAGGGATCGCCCTAGATGCTCCCCTCCGCCTCACCTGGAGTTGCTATAAGAATGAAGATGTTCCTTGCGGTGAATGTGACTCTTGTGCCCTCCGTACCAGAGGGTTTGAACAGGCGGGGATAGTTGATCCAATCCTTAATTAATTCAATTATAACAACCTTTCAAATAGTCTCAAACAAGTTAGTCCGCCAATGTATTCATTTTAGCTGGCGGATGGAGAAGCATGTATTATTCTGATGGCACCGTTTGAAATTTCACTTAATTCTTGAGCTAAGACTTCAGTTTTTTCCACCTCTACTTCCAAATTCACTTGAATGGATGCACCAAAATTGGTATTGATAATTTTCACTTTAAATTTCTGCAGGACTGAATCCACTTTATTTTGCAGATCATAATTATAGACAAATGAAATTCTTTCTAATTGTACCCATTTTTTAACTTTGGCATTTTCGATAGTTTTTTCTGCTGCCGTTCCGTAGGCGTTAATGAGTCCTGGGATGCCTAATTTGCTGCCGCCAAAATAGCGAATAACAAATATTACCACATTTACTAATTGATTTCGTTTTAAGACATTTAATATGGGGATTCCAGAACTGCCCTTGGGTTCGCCAGCATCTGTGGCAAATTCATCTACTCTGTCCCCTTCTTTGATGCGATATCCATAACAGATATGGTTGGCATCAGGATATTGCTCCCTTAAATTATTTAGTTCATTTTTCACTTGACCCAAGGAAGCAACCGGTAAAGTCAAGGCCGTAAATGTAGAACCCTTTTCACTGTATTTCCCCTCTGATTGTGACGAAAGGGTCAACTCCTGCATTAATTCAGGATGGTGATTTTAGTAGTTTTTTCAGACCCTTTTTCAGGTTGGAGACGAATGAAATATAAGCCAGAAGATGGATTATTTTTAAGAATTGAATTAATATTTTCACGATGCCAGCCCTGATTGTATGAAGATAAATTATAGCTATTTACTATTTCACCCCGGATATTAATGAGATCGATAATTGGATTTGTATAATCTGAGTCCAAGGCATACAATATGGTTATATCCTGAGACTTTCGAATGGGGTTTGGATAAATACTCAATATTTTGGAGCTAAAAACGTTTTCTTCACCCGGCCAACTTGTCACAGCAATGGTGTTAGAGGGATCAGATCCTCCAATGGCATTATGACAAGTGACTTTATATGTATAATCTTTTTTTGCCTCCACGCCCTGCAAATCTACATAATTTGTATCTGAATCAATTGAAACTCCAATGGAATCCCCATCACGATATACCACATAATACAAACTATCACCTGGTCCGGGCGAAGGATTCCAAGATAAAATGATGCTATCCTGGGCAACAACTGCCATAAGGTTTGACGGAGGCAGGGGTACGGTATGGGCGGTAATTTCAATGGGGAGAGTGATGGAAGAACCATCTATTCCGTAAACAAAATGAACTTCTGCATTATTAAATGATTCTTCAACGGTTGTGTCACTTCCCCAAAATAAATTATTCAATTCCGGTTTAGTACTTGATACAATTGCCACCCTACCCGTGAATTCTTCTGCGTCATGGTCAATGGTAATTAGGGATTCTAAACTCCCAATACGGAAAGATTCAATGGCAGCTGATTCATCATCCAATTCTAATACAAATTCAGAACTATCTGAAAGTAAAGTAGTGGAGGTAAGAATTGGGTCAACTATAGATTGATCAATATAATAATAAAATGGATTATCCATATTCTCGTAAATGCCATTATATAAATTACGACTGATAAAATCTGTCCAAGTTTCAATGAAAGAAATATCATAATTGTTTTCCAGCACATATTCCACAGCATAAAAGGCATTGGAATTAGTGCTTCCGTATCTTTCCCACATTTCTCTGATAATGGTACTATTCTTGGCAGTATCAATTCCCTTAGGGTCAATAAAACTACTGAGATAATGCCCAAAAAGAGCCAATTCGTATCCCCTACCTGTATTATTAAACTCTACTGTGGGATAATTCAACAGAACGTCAGCCCAGCCATCTAAATAGTCATTACCATCTGGTACTAAAACATCTTCAAACCACATAGCAGTCATCTCATAAAAGTATGCATTAATACCCAGATTTTTTTCATACCCCCACTGTATCCCATGAAAATACTCATGTGCCACACTTATCCTCATAATTTCAATTGGAGTAAGATCAAATTTTGAATCGAATCCAATGTAATCATTATCAATCAATAAGTACGAAGTTGTACTATCCACATTTTGCGATGGTGAGTCGGGACAATTCCACCCATAAACCCCTGATGAATAACTCTTAATATAAATATCATATAATCCATCCTCATCTAAAGGCTCAGGGGTAAAGCCCATTATATCTACTAAAACGTGTCGGGCGGAATCGGCAATTATAGCTACCTCATCAACATAGTCCGGAATACCGTTATTGTTTTCATCTATTAAGCTAGGTGATTCATCACCAGTCAAGTCGAAATGTATCATAAATCTCCCTGACTCAGAAATTGAATAAGTATCCTTTTCATGTCTTCCAATACATGTTGACTGACTACGAGAAGTTATACTTAAACAGTCCCGCCGGGCAAACATCAATGATGAGAGACTTATCCAAATTATCAGAAATATCCTCACTTATTTTCCCGGAAAGATATTTTTATGGGGACGCCATTAAATCCAAATCTGTCACGAAGGCTATTTTCCAGATAGCGTTTATACTGCACGGGAATATCGTTGGGATGATTTGAAAATAACGCAAATATGGGAGGTGAATGGTGTACCTGGGCTCCATATTTTATTGTGATATTTTTCCCATTTATAATCGGCGGTGTGTGATATGCCATAGCCTTTTTAATAAATTCATTAAATTCTGCTGTTTTCAGTTTCCGTTGGCGTTCTTTATATATTTCCAGAGAAATTTTTAATACTTCCCTTGTCCGTAAATTATGGGCAACCGAAATAAATAATATGGGATAATATTCCAACATGGGATACTCTTCAATAATATCAAGGCGATACTCTTTTTGGGTGTGGGTATCTTTCTCCAGTAAATCCCATTTATTTACAACAATCACCAATCCTTTTCCAGAATCTATGACATAACGGATGATATCCTTATCCTGATTATTAAAGCCCTTATCTGCATCAATGAGAACTGCTGCTAAATCGCAATCCTGAATGACTCTATAAGTTCGAACGGTGCTGTAGAATTCTATATCACCGGTGATTTTCGATTTTTTGCGCAGACCGGCAGTATCAATAAGACGGAAATCCTGTTTATTATAGCGTAAAAAGGAATCAATAGAATCTCTAGTTGTCCCAGCTATTGGTGTTACAATAGATTTCTCCTCTTGAAGCAGTCCATTCATGAGGGAACTCTTGCCTACATTAGGCATGCCTACGATGGCCAAATTAACACAATCTTTCATATGCTCATCCGTAAAATCTTTCTCAGGAAGTTTTTCCACAACCCCATCCAGCATATCCCCTACACTGCGATTATTTTGTGCAGATAAAGTATAAAATTCTCCCAACCCCAATTCATAAAAGTCAAAGGCAGATTCTTCCATCTTCAGTTCATCAATTTTATTTACTGCCAGAATATAGGGTTTTTCAGATTTTTGTATTTTTTGTGCTAAATACTGATCTGATGATGTAATGGGAGAGCGGCCATCAACCAATAAAATTACCAGATCAGCTTCATGTGAAGCAATTTCAGCCTGCAGCCTCACATGGTTTTCAATAATATCTTCTGATGAAGGAATATATCCACCGGTGTCAATTAGATTAAATTCTCTCCCGCACCAATCAAATCTACCATAAATCCGATCCCGGGTAACACCTTCTTCAGGGGACACAATGGAATGTCCACTTCCTACCAGCCGATTAAACAATGTGGATTTGCCTACATTGGGCTTGCCTAAAATTGCAATGGTGGGGTTAGGCATGATTTAAATTATTTAAAAGTGTTAAAAAACTATCATTACTCAATTGCAGCGGACAATCAATTGCAGTTGAAATTTCTTCCAGGGTCAAATTATCCAATGTTAATGTACCTTCATCATTTAAAATACGATGACTCATCCAAACAGCATCACCCAATTTTTCAGAAGCTAATTGTTTAATAATATCCGTACCTGTCAACAAACCCGTAACTGTGACAGACTCTCCGTAAAAGTTATTGATAATGGGACAAAGGGTTACAGTGAGGTTTTTAATTTGATTCAAAACGGGAAGAACTTCTTTTTGGAAGGTCTCATAAATCAATGTTCCCGTGGCCATAGTGATATTGGTTTCAACATTTAGTACATTGGGAAATTTTAGAGATTCTTCTTCAAACAAAGTCAGGAATTGCCGTACCTGACCCACTCCATTTTCAGCCAAATCTAAGCCGCCATAATCAGATAGTGGTGGGAAAGGTTGATCTGCCAAAATAAACCATTCATCAGAGTAGAGAAGAAAAGGCGATTTTCCACCTGGAAATTGTTTTCTCAAATGAGGAATTTCATTTAACAATTTTTTAGCATATTGGGTATCAACAGATTGAATTTCCATTAATCCCTTTCGGTGACCCGTGAGACCAACTGGTACAATGGTACAGGAATTCAAAGTGGGATAAAATTGGTATAAATCTGCCAACGTTTTTATCAGGTAATCCCCATCGTTCAAATCAGGCATTAAAACAATCTGCGTATGCAGTTCAATTCCATTGCTGGTGAGGAATTCCAACTTTTCAAGCAGCCCGTCATCCTTTTTATACAGAAACAGTTTTTGCCTTTGCAGAATATCGGTCACATGTACTGAAATATAAAGGGGAGATAATCGCTGTTCTACAATACGATTCAGTTCATTTTGCCCCATATTGGTCATGGTAATATAATGACCATGAAGATAAGACATGCGATAATCCCCATCTCGAAAATACATCCCTTCCCGCATTCCGGGAGGATTTTGATCCACAAAGCAGAAAACACAGTCATTAGCACAACTGCGGATTTTCATTTCTTCAAATTCAACACCTAAATCATCATCATACTCTTTTTCGATTTCTACTTTTTCCAAACGACCGGAAATTTCAAAATCTAATGTAAGTATCTCTTCCGTCATGCGGAATTGATAATCAATTTCGTCCTGTACGCGTTTCCCATTGATTTTCAATAATCGGTCTCCCG
>ENA-ORDI01001097-ORDI01001097.1-marine-metagenome-genome-assembly--contig:-NODE-1097-length-15535-cov-2.894424_pt1 | contig 15535 bp, 15 predicted proteins | sample MGYA00248628_ERZ508525 | MGnify/ENA primary metagenome ERZ508525 (study PRJEB26195, sample SAMN05422138) | marine metagenome | isolation source: East of Porto Seguro, South Atlantic Ocean | place... | reverse complement strand
CAAGATGAGCCGCTAGCACCGGATCGTCCTCGATCGCCAGAATGTGGGAGCTACATGCACGCATAGGAATTTTCGACAAACGCAAATAATAAGCAGTCGCAATAATGCCAAAAAGCCATTCGTACCTAAACTGGAGTAATACACTTCTGGTCCCATGAAATCATCTGTGTGTTCACCCGGTTTAGTTTTGCCACCAAATGAAAAAATCAATATGCCGCCCGTGTTCAGGCTGTTAACCAGCTTAGTTAATACAGGCTTTTGCTGCTCCATTGGAATATGCCAAATGCTGTCCCAGGCGGTAATAAAATCGTAGCGGTTCTCAATCTCCCATTCGCAAATATCTTGATGGTGAAATGTCACGTCAGGATGACGCTGTTTGGCAAGGTCGATCATTTTGCTGGAAATATCGACACCTTCAACGTGAAATCCTTCTGTTTGAAGGAGGTCGATAAAACGTCCGGTACAACCACAGCCAACATCCAGTGCATTACCTCGATGGTCAGTAAAACTGATAGCACGCTTATGCGCTTCGATACCGTTATTTCTTTTAAAGTCCTTGCTTTGCCAGAGGTGGGTAATGGTGTCGTAGGCTTTTCCAATATCGTCTGGGTTCATATGAGATTGAGTCACAATTTATTGGCTTTTGTGTATTCCTCAATAAACTCATTAATGAGGAATTCAATGCTTTCATACAATTCATCCATATCGGCGATATCTTTGGCGTATCGTCCCCAGACAAAGCCTTCTTTGTTATAGCATTTGCCATTAACGCGATAGGACATGGTTCTGCTGAAATCGAGATAAAGTAGAAATTCACCTGCATGCTCTTCAATACGTAAAAATAGCTGAGCATCATCACGTGGGCTTTGCTGAATATTAGCAGCGTATAACTGACTATCTATGATGGCTTCCAGCTCACTCTCATCAACACTATCCGGCTCCACGGTATACACCACATAAAGCTGATCTGGCTTAGTCATTTCAAGGCCTGTGCCAGTGTTTGCCATAGCGGAAGAAGCCTGCAGAACAAGACTAAATAAGAAGAAAAAAGGCAAGAAGCGTTGGAGTGTTGGGTTCGTCATTTAAGCGCTCAATATCAACCGAGGGTATTGGATTCATTGCTGAGTTTGATGATAACAGAGAGAGCATGCCAAACTTGCGAATTTAAGCAGATGTTTTTTGTATAACGTTATCAATTATTCCGAATCATTCATCTGTCCTGTTATGACGTTATATATCCAGCTAAGCTATCGGCTACCTGTAAGAATCGAGTGGTTTTTTTTTATGAATACTGTGTGGATGTCAGCATTAAGAATATCCATCATTTACGTGATTATTGGTGGCATATGGATAATCACTTCCGACCAGGCTCTTTCATATTTTTTCAGTGATAAACAAACACTTGTTGAGCTACAAACTATAAAGGGCTGGTTCTTCATTATCGCTACGGGCCTCATTCTTTTCTGGCTAGTTTATCGTCAGTTGAGAAATATGAATGAGGCTGAAGAGCGCTTACGCTATGCGCTGAATGCTTCTGGTGATGGCGTTTGGGACTGGGATGTGCCTTCAAGCAAGGTGTGGTACTCCAAGCAGCTGCAAACAATGCTTGGCTATGCCGATGGGGAATTCAGTAACAGCCTTGATGAATGGTCGAGTCGTGTTCATCCGGATGATCTGGCGTTGGTGATGGAAGATTTACAGCGTCACCTTGATGGTAAAACAGATTGTTATATCAATGAGCACCGCATGCGCTGTAAAAATGGGCATTACAAGTGGATTCGTGATAGTGGACTGGTGATTACTCGTGATGAACATGGGAAACCTATACGCCTTGTCGGTACACACGCTGATATAACGGTCCACAAAGAAGCTGATGAAAAACTCAAGCTTGCTAACACCGTCTTTACCCATGCTTATGAAGGGATTCTCGTCACAGATGCTGATAGTAAGATTATCGAAGTCAATGAAGCTTTCAGCAGAATTACTGGGTACAGCAGAGAGGATGTAATTGGGCAAAGTCCAAAAATCCTGCAGTCTGGTAATCATCCTCCAGAGTTTTATGAAGAAATGTGGCATTTGATAAGGAGCGAAGGTTATTGGTCAGGTGAATTATCAAACAGACACAAAAACGGACAGCTATTTGTAGAAATGCTGACGATTAGTGAAATTCGTGATGAAGATGGTAACGCTGTTAACTATGTGGCTTTGTTTTCAGACATCACGCATATCCGAGCCCAGCAGATGGCCCTTGAGCGATTGGCTAGCTATGACCCTTTAACATCACTGCCCAACCGTATCTTATTGGCGGATCGTCTCAAGCAATCCATGGCACGTTGCCAACGCCATCATCAGTTACTGGCGGTGGCCTTTATTGATTTAGATGGCTTCAAGCAGGTCAATGATAGGTATGGACATGAAGTCGGCGATAAACTTCTGGTCACTATTTCTAATCGTATGAAAGCGGCATTACGAGAGGGCGATACCCTGGCAAGAATTGGTGGTGATGAGTTTATTGCCGTTCTGACTGAACTGAGTGTGTTTGAAGATTGTGAATCGGTGATTGAGCGTCTGTTAATGGCATCCTCTGAGCCTATTTCTATTGATGATAAAACCTTTTCAGTGTCTGCCAGTATCGGGGTGACGTTATTCCCAGAAGACAGTGTGGATGCCGACATTCTCATGCGTCACGCTGATCATGCTATGTATACAGCTAAGCAGTTGGGTAAAAATCGCTATCACCTATTTGATGTGAATCAGGATGATGCCATCAGGTCACATAGAAAACAGTTGTTGCATATCGAACGAGCTTTGGAAAACGATGAATTTGTCATGCACTTCCAACCCATTGTCAATATGCGAACGGGCTCGGTAGTTGGTTTAGAGGGGCTACTTCGCTGGCAGTCACCTGAGGAAGGCTTGTTACCACCAGGTGCGTTTTTGCCCTACATAGAAAACAATCCCATCAGTGTTAGTTTGGGTGAATGGGTTATCCATGCAGTCTTGAAACAAATCAGCCTGTGGCAAGCAGCACAGGTCACTATGCCAGATATGATCAGTATTAACATTTCAGCTTTACAGATTGAGCAGGATAATTTTGCTGATAGATTAGCCTCTCTGCTAAATGCTTATCCTGAGGTAGACCCACATAAAATTGAACTGGAAATTTTAGAAACCAGTGCCTTAGAAGACATCGAAAATGTCTCCAATACAATGAATGCCTGTGCCCAGCTTGGTGTGAAATTCGCAATTGATGATTTTGGTACGGGCTATTCATCGCTGACATATCTCAAGCATTTACCGGCTGAGATAATCAAAATAGATCAAAGCTTTGTTCGTGATATGTTGGTAGATGAGGATGATCTGGCTATTGTGAAAGGGGTGATCGGCCTGGCTAATGCCTTCCAGCGAGGCGTCATAGCCGAAGGCGTGGAATCTGCCGAACATGGAAAAGCCCTATTAGAACTTGGCTGTGAGCAAGCTCAAGGGTTTGGTATTGCGAAACCGATGCCAGCAGAGCGCGTGCCCGAGTGGATAGAAGGATGGAAACCACAGTGGTGAGTACCCAATGTTATTCAGACATCCTATCCTCACGAGTTCACTATCTGTTTTGGCTGGCTGAGTGACAGCCTATCTTTAATTATTAATGCTCTCGCTCACTTAGTTTTCAATCTCAAGAAATTCAAACGAGCCGTATCACCATTTTGATACGGCTTTTTTTATCTACTTATTGCGAAATCGTTCGCACCGCACATTATTTCGTCTATTCCTTCATTAATTTCAATTAGGAGATGAGCGTTTTTTTCCTGTCTTTAAACTTCAACTAGTTCCATTCCTTGCTTTAAATAGGTAAATGAAATACCTTATTAAAAAGACGGGATTTGATAGCTGATGATATGTTTTTATAAAGCCATTTTATTAAACAGAAACAAAGTGTTAACTGTTGTTCTCAATAGAGAAATATATTGATTGACGCGCAGCTGTCGACTTGTTAACTCAGTCATTCCGTCATTTACTCGGTATTCAATAAAGCCTTGCTCAGGGTATAGGCGCCATCTCACAAAGGAGTGACTGATGACAAACGTAAAAAAACTCTGGTTATTTCTCGCTTTCTTATTGTTTGTGTCTTTTGGGGTGCTGATATGGAGTGGTAATCAGATTTACCAGCAAGCGCCACCTATGCCCGAAAAGGTCCTCACTTCTGATGGTCAGCTACTTTATAGCCGCGCTGAAATTGAAAAAGGACGACAAGTCTGGCAGTCCTTTGGCGGAATGCAACTTGGCTCAATCTGGGGACACGGTGGTTATGTTGCTCCGGACTGGAGTGCCGACTGGATGCACCGAGAGTTGATGGCCTTACTCAATCTCTGGGCGAACCGAGATTATGGTGTGGAAAGTTTTGAGCTTGCCAATGCCGAACAGCAAGCCGCTTTGCAAGGCAGACTGAAGTCCCTAGTCAGAAAAAATACATACAATCCCGACACTGGCGTCATCACTTTAAGCTTGGACAGAGTCAAAGCGATAAGTCAGGTCTCTGAACATTATCAACGTCTCTTTAGTGATGAACCTTCAACGGCTGAGCTTCGTGAAGCTTACGCCATGAAAAATAACACGGTCACCGATCCAGAAAATCGTCGTGTACTCTCCGCCTTTTTCTGGTGGACGGCATGGGCCACTATGACTAATCGCATCGATGGTCACATTACTTATACCAATAACTGGCCTAATGAGCCGTTGATTGATAATAAACCGCCGGCGAGTATGTTTCTCTGGTCTGCATTCAGTGTGACATTCCTGTTGGCTGGAATTGGTTTAATGGGCTGGTATTACGCGGTGTCTCATGGCAAAGAAGAGGCGACCAGTAAACTGCCGGCAACCGATCCCATGCGCGATTTACGACCTACACCTTCGATGATGGCAACAGCCAAATATTTCTGGGTGTTGCTCGCTTTATTCCTGGTACAAATCCTGCTCGGTGCGGTGACTGCGCATTATCAGGTAGAAGGCCAGGTTATGTATGGCTTTGAGTTATCGGAAATTTTGCCTTACTCGATAACTCGCACCTGGCATACCCAACTGGCCGTATTGTGGATAGCACTTGCCTGGCTCGCGACCGGCCTTTATATCGGTCCTGCCGTATCGGGTTATGAACCGCCTTATCAGCGATTCGGTGTGAATCTTCTGTGGGTCTGCTTACTGGTCATTGTGGTCGGTGCCTTTACTGGGCAATGGTTCGCGGTGAATCAGACATTAGGATTGGAGCATAACTTCTGGTTCGGTCATCAAGGTTGGGAATATGCCGATATTGGCCGGTTCTGGCAGTGGTTCCTGTTTATCGGTTTATTACTCTGGTTGTGTTTGGTGGGGCGCTCGCTCTGGCCGACATTACGTCAACCCTCTGAAAGTCGTTCCATTATTGGTTTACTGTTCTTATCCACCGTTGCCATTGGCTTGTTCTTTGGGGCGGCACTGGTCTGGAATGAACACACCCATATTTCCATGGTGGAATACTGGCGCTGGTGGTTGGTTCACCTCTGGGTTGAAGGATTCTTTGAAGTCTTTGCCACAGCAGTTATTGCGTTCTTATTTACTCGTCTGGGCTTAATCCCGGTCAAAACAGCAACAGTTGCTGTGCTGTTTGCCACGATTATTTTCATGTCTGGTGGCGTAATTGGCACATTACATCATCTCTATTTTGTCGGATCGCCTACGCCAGTATTAGCGTTGGGTGCCAGCTTCTCAGCACTGGAAGTAGTGCCATTGGCCTACATCGGGTTTGAGGCGTATCACAATTACACGTTGGGTCATGCGACTGAGTGGATGAAACGTTACCGCTGGCCGATTATGTTCTTTGTGGCCGTGGCGTTCTGGAATTTGGTCGGTGCCGGTTTATTTGGATTTTTAATTAATCCACCATTATCGCTGTACTACATGCAAGGTCTTAACCTGACGCCTCTGCATGGTCATACCGCCTTGTTTGGTGTTTACGGTATGTTGGGTATTGGTTTGACCTTGTTCTGTATACGCGGTATCAAGCCTGATCTCATCTGGCCGGAAGGCACGCTTAAAGCCAGCTTCTGGTGTTTCAATATTGGTCTGGCGCTGATGGCTTTATTGACCTTACTGCCTCTGGGTGTGATGCAATTATTTGCCAGCCTGAATCATGGTTACTGGTATGCCCGATCAGCGGACTTTATGCAGCAACCGGTTGTTGATTTACTGGTCTGGATGCGTGTGCCCGGCGATACCATCTTTGCTGTCGGCGCTTTGTTATTAGCCTGGTTTATTCTTAGCTTATGGATTAAACCAAAATACGAAGGTGGGCAACAACGCGGCTAAAAGCCAATCCGATTGAAGGACTGACTAACGGTGATTGAGTTCTATGATGAGGTGAGGCAAGTACACTGGCTGATGGCCTTTGCCAGTGGCGGCTTGCTCTTCATTCATGGGCTCATTCACCTGAGTCAAGCTGGTCACCTGTTTTCAACGTCCGTTCGTTATCTTCGTTACGGCGTTGATACGGTGTTAATCACGGCAGCGTTAATGCTGACCAATATCGTGCAGCAATTTCCTTTTATCGATGCTTGGCTGACGGTGAAGTTTCTGCTGCTGATGGTTTATCTCTTTCTTTCACACATCACGCTCTACAACACTCGAAACCCGCGGCAATATGCCACAGTTTGGGGGCTGGCTTTGATGACGTGGTTGTTTATTTTCAGTGTAGCGAAAACGCATCAAAGCTGGGGCATATTCAGCTTGCTCTTTTGACGTGAAAGATACATTCAAGCCTATAGCTGGTTCGTTGAAAGCTATTTTTTATAAAGTCAGCTTTATAGATGCATTTAGAGGATAGTTATGTACGGGACATTATTACTGCTTCACATACTCGCAGCCACCATATGGACGGGAGGGCATATCGTCTTATCGGTGGTGATTGCCTAAGGTATTAAAACATCGTTCGCCTGAAGAGCTGCTTAGTTTTGAGTCAGTTTATGAAAAGATAGGCATGCCCGCCCTGATTATTCAAATCTTAACGGGTTTGTATCTGGCTTATCATGTGCTGCCAGACATCACACAATGGTTTAACCCCACAAATCCCGTATCACATGCCATCATGGCAAAATTGTGCCTGCTGCTTTTAACACTCAGCTTTGCTGTGCACGCACGATTTCGCGTGATTCCTCATCTCTCTCCAGACACACTCAAAGTGATGGCCTGGCACATCATTCCCGTCACCCTTCTTTCCATCTTGTTCGTCGTTGTTGGCGTGTCATTCCGAACAGGTTGGCTTTATTAATCACACTGCAATAACAGGAGGCATACATGAACATTAAGCTACATCGTATTTATGAAAGTGATGCACCCACAGGTTACCGAGTACTGGTGGACCGATTATGGCCACGTGGAGTATCAAAAGAAGACGCCAATCTGGATGCCCACTGGAAAGAACTCACCCCCAGTGATGAACTACGTAAATGGTTTGACCACGACCCTGACAAATGGAACAGCTTCCGTAAAAAATACCTCAGCGAACTGAGTGAACATAAACAAACCGCCAAAGACTACCTAGCTGAAGTCAGCCAAAAAAATGTTGTGCTCCTCTATGCAGCAAAAGACAAACAACACAGCCATGCTCATATATTAAAAGAGTATCTCGAAAAGCTGGGTTAGCAAGCGATTTTCACGTCAAACACAGAACCCGTTGGTATGAGTGCCATTCAAAAATAGAATTACCCCTTTTTATTTTATGGTTTTATATGCTACTGATAATAATTGAGTTATAGTCAGATTTAATCGGGTAGTGAAAGAGCCTCTAGTCATGGCAACAAGGATTTGATTCAGGATTGAAAGGGAAAGTTTGTCATGGAATATTCGAGTCAGATAACACCGAAAGCTAGGCACTATTTTTCACCGTTAGCTTAAAAATTTGGCCTTATAATTCTGTGAATAAGAAATTACTTTTTAATAAACAACAAGTTAGAATTTTTGGCGAGGAATTATAAGGCCGCCTGTTTAATATTTATTATGAGGCCAGTGGCCTCATAAAACACACTGTTATGCCAAATTCAAAGGAGAGTAATATGGCGAGTAAAAAAACTATCTTCATTGCATTCGCGATCGAAGACGAAAAAATTCGGAATATGATTAAGGGCCAATCGCTAAACACCGATTCACCTTTTGAGTATATAGACATGTCGGTTAAGGAAGCCTATGACGAGGATTGGAAAAAGAAAGTCCGGACTAGAATTCTTCGTTCTGACGGTGTTCTTGTAATTGTTAGTAAAAACTCACTTAAATCAAGCGGCCAAAAGTGGGAAATTAAGTGCGCTAAAGAAGAGAAAACGAAAGTTCGTGGTATCTGGGCTTACAAAGATGATCGCACAAACATCGAGGGTGTGAGCACAATGGTCTGGACTTGGCCTAACATTGCTAACTGGATTGATAGTCTCTAATGCGCAAAGCACTCGTTGTTGGAATTGATTACTACACTGACGTTTCGCCACTATTTGGTTGTGTGAACGACTCGTTTTCTGTGAAGGCTATGCTCGACCGTCATGCCGACGGTTCTGTAAATTTTGGTGTTAAGCATCTCTCCGCTACCGGACCAAACGACTTATGCAATCGAGACGAGCTTCGCCAAGCAATAGCAGACCTGTTCGCAGGTGATGGTGAGGTTTCTATTCTATATTTTGCTGGTCATGGCCATATCGAAGCGACTGGTGGCTACTTATGTTCTTCCGACGTAAAAACCGGAAATGATGGTGTACCACTGGCCGAGATTATGATCATGGCTAATCAATCCAAGATCCGAAACCGTGTGATAATCCTAGATAGCTGTCACAGTGGTGTCGCGGGAGGAAGCGCATTACAACAAAAAGTTGCTGAAATTAGCGATGGCGTGACCATCCTCACTGCTTCTACTGCGGAACAGTATGCAACCGAAGAAAATGGCGCTGGGGTTTTTACTAGCCTTTTAGTTGATGCGCTTGGCGGAGCTGCCGGAAACCTTGTCGGGGACGTAACACCAGGTGGCGTTTATGCACACGTGGATCAGTCACTTGGGCCCTGGGCTCAACGTCCCGTGTTTAAGACCAATGTAAATCGTTTTGTTTCTTTGCGTAAAGTCCAGCCTCCTCTGGAACTTAATGAGCTTCGTCGGATTTCTGAGCTTTTCCCCTCCTCGGGCTTTAATTTTCAGCTTGACCCTACCTATGAGCCAGAGCGTCATGAGTCATGGGAAAAAGATCCTCAAGACATACCGGCGCCCATCCCAGAGCATAATGTGATCTTCGAACTATTGCAGAAATACAACCGCGTCGGGCTAATTGTGCCAGAAGGTGCTCCGCATATGTGGCATGCCGCTATGGAAAGTAAGACTGTCCGTCTTACAGTGATTGGAGAGCATTATCGTAGATTGGCAGATAAGGGGCTTATATAAACGTATATACACCGGTTTTATATGAACTCGGGCGGCATAACAAGGCCAGCCAGAGGGAACAAAAAACCGCCGCTTCGCTCTGGTTATTCGGCCCCTGCTGGCGGCGTTAGGCAATCAATATGACTACCTTGCGAGAGATTCAGAGCCGATTCATGGAAGAGATCAATGTTGTCGATGATCTCGCTCAAATCGTTCTGAAAGGACATTTGGTAATTGAGGAGCTTCTGACGGAAGCCCTTCAACGGTTTGTGCATCACAGCGACTACATTGCTTCTGCTCGGTTGCAGTTCCACCAGAAGCTTAATCTTTGCAGAGCCATTTCGGTGTCAGAGCAAGACAACGAAATGTGGGAACTGATAGCGAAGATAAACAATATCAGGAACCACCTTTCTCATTCTCTTGGCGACGAAGAAAGAGTGCGTAAGGTTCGGAGCCTGAAATCCCATTATGAACAGTTGTTTGGACGAGAGTCTCTCGACGCAGTTTCTGAAATGGATGAGGATTCAGCTGTTTGTATGCTGGCCATTTCAGGGTGCCTTGGGTTTTTGCATACCTTTCTTGGGGAAGTCCAAAGCTTCGAGGCAATGATCAATCGCCTTCAAAAGGTATTCAAGCCCGAGAAAGATGCCTAACCAGGCCAGTCACGGCGACGCCTTTTTCTTTGCGGCTTCGCCTCCACTACAAAGGCGCGCGTGCTGCGCGGCGTTATGTGTCCAATCAGATCAGGAGTGAGCAATAACAATGGACGATGTAAAGATATCCAAGAAAGAAGCTTACTTAGCAATGTACGCATTTTTGGATAACTATTACTCGCTAACCAAATCAGATGATATTGCTGGCTTGCTTGGAGAGCTTTCCTTGCTTGCCGATGGTGGTAGTGCAGATCCTTCGGCAAAGAGTGACTGGAATGAAGCTCTTCAAAAAGCATTGTCTGGTAAAGTAAATGCACAGTTGCAAATTAAAAACACATAACAAGCGCAAGCACGCAGGGACAAACTTTCCGCTCCAAACCACCCGCAAATGAGGGCGTTAGACACATATGAAAATTACTACTCTTCTTCTTATTTTTCTATTGGTATCTTGTGATGCAGATACTGATGTGCCCCCGGGCTATCTTCCGTTGGATAACAAAGGCGTAACAGTTCCTGAAAAGTATAGTAGAAGCTGGCCTATTGAAGCATGGGGTGAGGTAGATGGTGAAAGATTTGAGCTAGATGAAACTGGAAGAGTTTTAGAACAGTTAAAAACGGAAGGAATTAAGTACAAACTCGTGCCATATTACAACACTGAGTTTTTGGTATGGGATGAAAAAGATGATGCTTGTGTACAAAAAATACTTAGAAATTATCCATGCAACTGAAGCATTAACAATTTAATCAAGTAGGGATATTTGTAATCAGCTTAAAAACTATAAGAGTAGTCTTTCTACAACGTGGACTTATGTGGTAAGTAGGCAATTTTACATTGCCATTATTTAATTCAAAAATTGTCGAAAACTTCTGTATAACATCGCCATAATAGATATACCTACTTAAGAAGATTTAGCTTATGAGCCAAAAATTATCCAGTCGTTATACACACGGACATGAGCAGAGCACTCTTGCTTCACATAGCGTACGCACGGCGGCGAATTCTGCTGCCTATCTAATCCCTCATCTGAAACCAGGGATGCAAATCCTCGATATTGGCTGTGGTCCAGGAACGATTACTCTGGATCTAGCGGGACTCGTTGCGCCTGGTAAGGTCACGGGTATAGAAAATGTAGAAGCGCCACTTAATGTAGCACGTGCAGAGGCTGCTGCTCGGGCAGATACATCAACTGTATTTAGACTTGGTGATGCATTGGCACTGCCTTTCGACAATGAGTCATTTGACGTTGTACACGCCCATCAGGTCCTGCAACACCTGACTGAGCCCGTGATTGCCTTAAGAGAAATGAAGCGAGTATGTAAGCCTGGTGGTTGGATTGCAGCGCGTGACGCAGATTACGCAGCCATGAGCTGGTATCCTGAGCTTCCTGGACTTGAGCTTTGGCGAAATACCTATCGTGCTGCAGCTCGAGCTAATTGCGCTGAGCCAGATGCAGGAAGGAAGCTTCGGGCATGGGCGCACGCGGCTGGTATTCATAACCCAATTGTATCTGCTTCAGTGTGGAATTACGCAGAGACGGAAATTTGCCGCTGGTGGGGCGACGGACAAGCCAGTAGGTGTTCTGGTGACATTTTCTCCAAACAAGCAAAAGAGCAAGGACTCAATGATACGGACATTGCAGGCATTGTCAGTGCTTGGAGGCAATGGGGGGCTGAGCCTGACGCTTGGTTTTGCTTGATTCATGGTGAATTACTTGCTCAGATGTCTCCGGTAGCCTAACAATTTAAAGCTATCAGTCGCTTTTTGCGTTCGTAACTGTGTTGAAGCGCGTTAGGTTGAAATGGAGCTAAGTAAATGGAATTCATAATTTTAGTTTTGGTATTTTCAAGTGGCTTCTTGATTGGAAAGTATAGAAGTAGCTACGAAGATAATATTGGCGAAAGAGCCGTAAGAAAGCTATTAACGACAAACTTGCCATATGATGATTATCAATTATTGAACAATGTCACGATTCCCATTGATAATGGAAGTACTCAAATAGACCATATCTTGGTTTCAACAAAAGGAATTTTTGTGATTGAAACTAAGCACTATAGTGGTTGGATTTTTGGCAATGCCAATTCAAAAAAATGGACTCAAGTAATATACAAATCAAAGAATCAATTTCAGAATCCTTTGCATTAAAACTATAGTCACGTTAAAGCATTAACATCACTGTTGGATTTTCTTGATCCTCATGTCTTCAAATCATTAGTAGTTTTTACAGGGACCGCTGAATTTAAATCAAAAAAGCCAGCCGGTGTGTATAACTTACAAGAGATAATCTCTGTAATAACTAGCCACAAAGAAGAAGTTATTTCCAAAAACAGAATGCAATTCTGTGTCGGCCGCATTGAATGTACAAGATATGAAATATCACAAGAAACAGATATTGAACATATAAGTTTAAGCATTACATTTCAGATGTGAAAGACTGGGTGGCGTTATTAAACAAGGATGAGCGGTTTAGTGGCGTCACAATCATAGGACACAGTGAAGGTTCATTGATTGGCATGGTGGCGGCTCAGGAAAGCTGCGTGAAAAACGTCATCTCTATTGCTGGTCCAGGTCTTTCGGCAGATAAGGTCATATTGGAACAAATAGAGTCACAATCGCCGCAAGTTTTAACTCGTGTTTTACCCATCATTGAGAGTCTCAGACAGGGCAAAATGGTCAATGACGTTAATCCACAACTGTATGCTTTGTTTAGGCCGAGTGTGCAGCCTTACATGATATCTTGGTTTAAGTATGACCCCGCCGAAGAAATAGCCAAACTTAAGATGCCAGTATTGATTATCCAGGGTTTGAATGACATTCAAGTGAGTGAAGCTCAAGCAAAAATGCTAGCCAAAGCCAACCCAAACGCACAGTTGAAGCTGGTGGATGGCATGAATCATATTTTTAAACAGTCCGGGACAAGTCGGGCAGATAATCTTGCTAGCTATAATCAGCCCGATCTACCCATTAATCCTGTCCTAACTCATGTCATCACTGACTTTGTTATGAAAAATGATAAATAAGAATCTACATTAGCTCATAAGCAAAGCCGTACAGCGCAATAGCAGGTTTTTGATACAGGCTGATTGGCTTCAAAATTAATGGTGTCTGACTAACTGAAATAAAACGATTCAGATACGATTGAAAAATCGATTACGATGACTCCTTTGATAGAACTGGTTCACCCTCAGATACTGGTGCCGTGCGGATATGAATGTCACGTTGCGGAAAGGGAATTTCTACTTCAGCATCTTTAAGTGCATTGGTAATGGCGGAGTGCATTTCATGTGATAACGGCATAAAGTCCATTATGTCTCGTACAAAAGCTCTCACCTCAAAGTTTAGTGAACTGTCTCCCAAGCCCACACAAAATACGGCGGGTGCAGGTTCTTCCACCACTCTTTCATTGTTTACCACCACCTCATGCAGAATGTCACGTACTTGATCGACATCTGAACCATAGGCAACACCAACTCTAATAATGACTCGGGTAATTGGATCTGAGAGCGTCCAGTTGGTTAGATCTTGGGTAACGAAGGTTTTATTGGGGATAATTTGTTCTTTTCGGTCCCAGTCGACCAGTGTGGTTGCCCTAATGCGAATACGGGATACGGTGCCAGTTGTTTCTCCTATTGTCACCGTGTCACCTACGCGAATTGGACGTTCAAACAATAAGATAATACCGGAGACAAAATTAGCTACAATTTCCTGCAAACCAAAACCAAGTCCGACCCCCAAGGCGGCAACTAGCCACTGTAGTTTGGCCCATTGCAGGCCGATGACGGCAAGTGCTGCGCCTAAACCGATTAATACAATGAAATAGGTGACTAGCGTGGTAATAGCATAACCCGCACCTGGCTCAAGATTGATATGACTCAATATGGTTACCTCAAGTGTGCCTGGCAGGTTACGGATTGCCAAAAACGTGCCTACGCCAATCAGTAACGCCAGCATGAGATCACCAAGGGTAACGGGTAGGGAGCTTTCACCCTCGATATCAGTGCTGATGGTCCAAAGCGTAATATTGTCAAAAACCTGTAGGGCAGGTATCACGTCAGCCCAGAAAATCCACAGTACATAAGTCGAGAGTACAACGGCCAATATGCGGACAAGTGACTTACTTTGCTGACTGATATCTGCCAGATCCATTTCGGGCATGTTAAGCGTAACTGGTACACCTTCTCCCGAGTTTTCTGCGGCCTCCCGGGCTTCGGCCAGTTTGCGTTCGGCAGCACGTTGCTCAAGCAAACGTTTAAGAGTCATTCGTCTTTCTCGCACAGACATGCTGCGCAGTGCCAGGTAATATAAGAGCATCATAAAAGCGAGCCAGCAGGTGCTTATAAACATCAGTCCTTCCAGCTCGACGGCGGTGTAGTGATAGCCCCATAGTGAGGCTATGGCGAGCAACAAGGGTGTGGCCACCAATAGCTGCTGTGTTACTTTCAGAAAAGCCTTGTCATGCGCTAATTGCCGTACAGCGGTCATCACTCGGTAAGCGAACCAAGCGAGAGCCAGTGACGCTACGGTAAATAGCAAGCGGCCTATACTGTCACTGTAAATCGTGCCTTCTGGTGTTTCCATTGTTGGCAATATAATCACTACCGGGAGCAATACCGCCAGTAACATAGGGATCTGCTTTCGAATAGCTGCCAAAGTGGTGCCGTTCCAGTTGAAATGTCTTTCACCCAATCCATTTCGACGTGCGACGGAATTTAATACACCTAGTAGAAGCGTCATAAAGGCGGCATCCGAAAACCCTGATGACAATGCAGCGATGAAATTATTGCCCTCTTTGAGCATCAGAGCTGCGGTAGATAATGCGATTACTCCTGGTAATGCCAATAAGAAACTCAACAGTAATGCTTTGAGTGTATTTGAAAACCTGTCATGACTGACGTTACCCACATCCTCTGCTGACTCTGTCAGCTTGGTTAACATAGTACGACGTCGTACTAATAAGATAACTAATGTCATCAGCAGCATTACGATACCGATGCTTCGCTCGGCTAAGGAGTTCTGCATGGCGTCAAAGAATGGCTTAATCTGAAAAGCAGAGACAAACCATACTGTTCCCTGATAAAGCTCTTTGATTGTGTGTATATCGACACGTACAGCACTGGGAAGCCAAAAAAGTCGTTGCTGTAATAGTTCTTGATAGGCTTCAAAACGTTCTTGGAGTTCGACGACAGTATTGTAGTATTCATCGAGAACATCGATATGTTTTGTCACGACAGCATGGAGCTCAATGACGACTTCCTGACGGGCTTGTCGAAGTCGAACTTGAGCGAGTCCTCTCCCAAGTTCATGACGAGACCGAGCGCGGTGCGACGCGTCTCCGCGATTTGTCCCAACGCGTTTTCGAGACGGTTCAACTCCACCTCGGCCTCTCTGCGGATGCGCTTCGCCTCGGCGCGCGCAGCTTCGGCATCTGCGTGCGACGTCCGTGCGTCGTCACGCGCGAGCGCCGTGTCT
>ENA-ORDI01001091-ORDI01001091.1-marine-metagenome-genome-assembly--contig:-NODE-1091-length-15592-cov-3.147599_pt1 | contig 15592 bp, 14 predicted proteins | sample MGYA00248628_ERZ508525 | MGnify/ENA primary metagenome ERZ508525 (study PRJEB26195, sample SAMN05422138) | marine metagenome | isolation source: East of Porto Seguro, South Atlantic Ocean | place... | reverse complement strand
TTTCGGCGGCAATACTGCCTGGGGTCGATATTATTCCGTTCGATCTGAACCAGGACGAACTTCCAAGTCCCGACGCCGCTCCGGAAGAATGGCAAGCCCTGCTCGGGATTCGGCCCGAAGAGTGTCCGGCGATCATGCTACTGCCCGACCCATTCACTCTCCGCAGCGATCATCTTTTAGCCGGACTCGATTTTGCGTACCCGTCAACGGTGAAAATCGGTGGGCTTGCGAGTGGCGGTGGGCAACCCGGGACCAACGCGCTCTTCCTGAACGACAGGATGATCGGATCCGGGGCGGTCGGAGTCGCCTTTACCGGTGATCTCGCTGTGGAAACGGTGGTAGCGCAGGGCTGTCGACCGATCGGTAAGCCGTTGATGGTGACCGAATCCGAAATTAACGTAATTTCCAAACTCGGCGATCAAACTCCTCTGGACGTACTACGCGACATTTTTGAGACTGCCACCACGCGCGAAAAACGTTTGATCCGGCGATCGCTCCAGATCGGAATCGTGATGGACCGGTTGGCGCAGGACCGAAGGGAGGGCGAGTTCTTGATTCGCAACGTTCTGGGTGCCGATGAAGAAGATGGCACCCTGGCGGTTGGTGAGCTGGTGCAAGAAGGCCAGGTGGTTCAATTTTTCATCAGGGATGCCCAGGCGGCCGACGAAGACCTTCGCATGATGCTCGAAGAGTACATCGACAACCTTGACGAGGGCGATACGCCGGCATCTGCCCTGCTATTCAGCTGTCTGGGCCGGGGACAGTATCTGTACGGCTCACCCGATCACGACATCGGTATGTTCACCGAGATGGTGGCCGATATTCCGATAGCTGGCTTCTTTTCGAACGGTGAGATCGGGCCGATCGGAGATCAGACTTTCCTGCACGGCTACACGGCCAGCTTCGCCCTGTTCAAGCAGCGGTCGAAATCAACAAGCTAGGGCAAAAACTCGCTCAGTTCGGCCGGGTCGATCAGGGCGAGCGCCCTGATGACCGCATGGGTGGAGTCGCCCGACGAATGGGCTACTGAGCCATCTGCCGACCGTTCGACACCGGCTATCGCGTAGTTACCGAATACCATGACCTGCGCCCGGCGGTAGTCTCGCCAGCACTCATCGATTGAGTAATCGCGCACTCCCTGTGCCCACAGACAGTCGGAGTAGTGTTCGACCAGGCTCCGTTCGCTTTCGGCAAGTAACTCGAACGGAACTGCCGTCATCAGGAATTTTGCGAGGTCGTTTGTGCCGCCTGCACAGGCCGTCAGCTGCCAGTCGATGATAACGGGTCTTTGCCCGACTTCAGTTTCACGCAGCAGAATGTTGCCCTGGTGGAAGTCGTTGTGAGTCAGGGTGTTTGGACGGTTCCTCATGGCCACCTGGAGATCGATCAGGCGTTCTCCGAGGTAGTCCCCTGCTGCAATCAGACCGTCGGACTTCTCGAATCGGCTGTCATATCGGATGGCCTGCCAGCCGACAGCAGCTTCACGTGGGTCGGCATTGAACAGGTTCGCCCAGTCATTGCCGCGAATCCAGCTGTTCTCAGCCAACTTGTCGTCGTTCCAGAACCTGGCGTGGTACGCACCCATGAATTCAACTGCTGAACGGGCTATATCAAGGTCGATCAAGGCGTATTTTTGCCCGTTCGGCAACGGTCCGAGATCCTCGAATACGAAACAGGCAGTTTGCTCTATCGGGTCTTCGACTGCCGAGTACATGCGCGCTATTTCTCGCCCCTGGAACGATTCCAGAAGTCGATAGGCCCCCAATTTACTGGCATACGGACCGAATGCTGCCTCTCGGGCACGATTTCGGGCATCGACCGGGGGGATTTTCACGATCACTATGTCCGGTTGTGCCGGGGTTCTGCTCGCGTACCTAATGTGCGTACGGAACAGTTGTGAAAGCCCCGGATTGTGGCCGGTCAATTCCTCGTGCTTGAGCGATGCAATCTCGCAATTGCCCGACCCTGACAGCTGGTCCGCCAGCCAAATCTCTGTAATTTCTTCTCGGTGGACCGGGATTTTCGACATCCCGAAAGTGTCACATCTGTTGCGTTGATCGTCCACCCAAATCGAGCTGTCGGTTACCATTTCGCCAGTTCAACTATTTGGGTGGACAATCTGCTGGCTAATTTTTTTATCGTCGGCGAAATGGTTTGTGGGGGAGTCATGAGCAGGTTTGAAGGCCAGGTTGCGATTGTCACTGGCGGCGCACTCGGAATCGGCGGAGCTACCGCTCGGAAGCTGGCGTCTGAGGGGGCCTCGGTGTTCATCGCCGATATCGACGATGCAGCGGCGGCTGACAACCGGGATCGCATCGAGCGCGCCGGTGGCATGGCCTCAACGAGTCATGTCGACGTTTCGCAAAGTGACGATATCTCCCGAATGGTGAACGAAGTGGTCGATCAGTACGGACACCTCGACATTCTTGTTCAAAACGCCTTTGGCGTAATCGCCGGAGAATCGAGGATTCACGGCGGTGCCACCGCCGTGAATGAAAGCGACTGGGATTACGGTTTCGACGTGCTGCTGAAGGCGCTGTACCTGGGTGCGAAGTACGCTATCCCTCACATGAAGGCCTCAGGCGGCAACATCATCAACCTTGCCTCGGTCCACAGTTTCCTCCAGGAGCCCGGAATGCTCGTCTACGAGGCCGCAAAGGCCGGTGTTGTGGGGTTGACCCGGCAGATGGCGACCGAATACGGCCCCGATGGCATCAGGGTAAATGCAATCGCACCCGGCCATATCGTGAGCGAGGGGCTGGCGAAGATGTGGGAAGACAACCCCGACGGCCTGGCGTTTTATGCCGACCAGTACCCGGTTCGCCGAACAGGCACTCCGGACGACATTGCAAACGGCATCGCCTTTCTCTGTTCAGACGAGGCGTCGTTCATCACTGGTCACACGCTTGCTATCGATGGCGGTCTGACCGTGCAGTTGCAGGAGACGTTCGGACTTCGACAGGCCGTTTATGCTCGCGAACATCCCGACAGACGCCTGCCCGACTAAGAGCGCTTACTGGGAAAAGCGACCCTTAAACGCGATCTCTCCGGCGGGTTTGCGGTCGTTCGCAAAATTCTGTTTCACGATTTGTGGGTCAAGATCGGAATCGGTTCCACGCGTGCCCACCGCGATCGCACATATCGATTCAAACGTTTCGCGCGGGACTCCCGCCGCGTCGTAAGCCGCGTCCAGGTCGATCCCACCCATCCCCCGGGTGTTCAGTCCCATCCTGTTCGCCTGCAGCGCCAGCGACATCCAGGCGGCCCCGGTGTCGAAATGGGCGGTATGGATGTTCTTTCCGTCCTCGGTGACCTTGCGTGCAAATACAAGCATCAGCATCGGGGCTTTTGGTGCCCACCGGGAGTTGCCCTCATTGAGGACAGAGTTAAGTCGTTCGCGGTCCGGACCGTCAGTAGCGTAGACGAACAGCCAGGGTTGCCTGTTACCGCTTGATGGTGCCCAGTGGGCGGCCTCAAACAGCGAGGCAATTTGATCGCTGGTCAACGGCTTGTCCGTAAACGACCTCGAGGACCACCTTTCGACGAACATCGGCTCGATCGACGCGGCGGCATGGCGTGAATTTTTCAGGTCGGTTGCGATCATTTTTGTTCCTTATTGAATTTTTTATAGCGCGAATAGCTATAGGTCTTCGATACACGGGGCGGAACTCCGGTGCCGGGCTGTTTGTCATCTCTCATTTCGAGCGGTTCCGCAGTTCAGTTGACGATATATCTGAACGAAACTGAGATTCGCTCAGTCCGATGAACATCTTCCTGTAGCGCGGCGGAATATCGACCACCGATAATTCGTTGAACACTTCCTGGTTATCTTTTCGACCCGCGACAACGAACTTGCAGCGGTTCTCTTCGATGAGGTTGAGGGAATTTTCCACCGGTGAAGCCTCGCCGGCTACGTGGTCCGGATAATATTTTTCGTCAAGCAGGCGAACGAACGTATCGAAACCGATCACAAAACTTGCGCCGGGCAGTACAGATGATTTCTCGGTAAACCGGGGTGCGCTAGTCACGATCAGGGACACGCCTTCCGACGTAATAGCCGCTGCGCGTCTCCCGAGTTCTGGTCGCGGGAGCAGTGGCTTGTCGACGTTCTGAATAGATATTTCCAGGTAACCGACTTTCCCGGTGAGTTGCGAGGCCGCGGCGAGCATTTCGCGGTGGCCATCGTGGAATGGGTTGAACGACCCTGCGAGCACCAGCGGTTTTTCTGGCAACGATTCGCTAATCTCGTCCGATGGCGCGATTACGAGTGCCGGAATTTCCTCGGAGTACAACCTGTCAATCGAGTTCATCAAGCCGTTCCGTGTCAAGCACATCGATCTCCAGCCGCTCTTCAACGCCAGTAACTTCGGCGATTGAGTTTAGAACGATAGCAGACACGATAACGTCTTCTTGTTCGCGTGTGCGGGCGCTCTTGTCGAACCATATCGAGGCACCGCCCGATCGAGTACCATCGGTCCAGGCGACATGCGCACGGTCTTCGCCGCGCCGGATCCGATCAGTTGCGATAGCGGCAGTGCAGCCAACGCCAAACAACTGCTCTTCCGGGTCATCGCCGGCGCCCTTGTCGCCAGCAAGGTGACGGGCGCGTTTCAGGGCGGCCTTGGCGATCAGCATAGCTTCCTCGCTTGAAACGTGTTGATCGGCCTGAAAGCCCACGAAATCATCAAGGGCTTTTCGTGCGTATGGAACCTGCGCTTCAAGTATTGTGCGTGAAGTACCGGGCTGCGAAAACAGGTCGCTGATCGCCCTGATACCGGCCCCTGTCACCACTACGCAGCCCCTTCCCGGAACGCTGTGAAGTTTCTGCGCAAGTTCTTGCGGCGTCACAAACGGTCCTCCAGAAGTCGTATGTCTCGAGCATGCGAGTAGTTGACGCGCTGATTGCGACAACCCATTCGACAGGCTCATTGCAGGTCTTGCACCAGCCTACGCTACGCAGGGGCACAGCGAGCCGGTTTGAAAGTGGGTCATCACATGCGCGGGGTCCCTACTTGGGACGCATCGGCGACGGTGGTCGGTCGCGAATAATAACGATTACCGCTTCGAGCCGGCGATATTTCATCCCAAAATTGACCGTCCGCCGAGATCGGACGTTTACGTGCAGTAAAATGACGAGTACGGTTTGCCGCGCGATGGGCGTCCGGCCAATCGGCAGTGCCGGTCCGCTGGATAACAGGGTCAGACTCACATAAAAACATGCTCGAACATTTTCACGTTCCGCCTGAAGACGAAGTCCGGATCATGCCGGACGCCCTTCGGTTTACGGTCAACGAACTATTTCTGAAGATGGGCCTTTCCGAGCGTGACGCCTGGCAGGCCACCGACGTGCTGCTGCTTTCGGACACCCGCGGGGTCGACACCCACGGCGTTTCAAACATGCTGCGCAACTACATGGAGAGTTTTGCGGCCGGGTTCATCAATCCCAACCCGAACTGGACGATCACCAGGGAGACCGCGACGACCGCAAACGTAGATTGCGACCGTGGACTCGGGATAACTGTGATTCCGCAGGTGATGGAACTGGCGATCGAGAAGGCCCGCGAAACGGGTATCGGTGCGATCACCATGGGCAACGGTCGCCACGCCGGGATGATCGCATATCACGCCATGATGGCCATACCCCACGACATGATCGGCTATGCGATCACGGCGGGTGGGCAGAGCATGCTTCCGACCTTTGGCGCCGAGCCGCGGCTTGCTCCGAATCCCCACGCCTGGGCCGTCCCGGCCGATAAGGAACCACCGTTTGTGCTCGATATATCGTCGTCATCGGTGGCGGCAAACAAAATCCAGCTGCTCAGGCGAATGAAATCGATGACCATCCCCGGCCTTATCGCCGATGACAAAGGCAACCCGATCATGGATGAGCGGGAGATTCCTGACTACACATGGATCCTCCCAAACGGTGGCACCCGCGAACTTGGCTCACACAAGGGTTACGGCATGAGCGCGGTGGCGCAGGTGTTCGGTGGGATTCTGTCCGATGGCGCTTTTGGAGCCTACGAGCGCGGGCACATGTCGCATTTCGTCGCCGCTTATTCGATTGAGGCCTTCACCGATGTGGCGCGTTTTAAAAAATCGATGGACGAGTTTTTGAAATATCTGAGAGAGACCCCGCCCGCTCCCGGTCACGACCGCGTCTTTTACGCGGGTCTTCCCGAGCATGAGGAGTCGATCGACCGCCATGAGCGCGGGATCCCGCTTCACAGGGAGGTGATCGACTGGTTCGACCAGACAACGGCAGAGTTCAACATGGCACCGCTGGAACGCGCAGAAGGACAGTAGGAACACAGCCGATGCTTGAGCACTTTCATGTTCCCGAAGAAGACCAGGTGCGGGTCCGCCGCGACGACCTTGAGCGTACGACGGCGGCGATTTTCGGGGCGATGGGCATGCCCGCTGAAGATGCAGCGCTGGCGGCCGACGGGTTGGTTACTGCGGATATCAGGGGCTGTGAGACGCACGGCGTTTCAAACATGCTCAGGAACTATGTGAAGACGTTTGGCGAAGGGCAGATCAACCCGACACCTGACTGGAAGATCACCCGGGAAACGTCTGCGGTCGCAACTATCGAGGCCGACGGCTCGCACGGCCTTGTGATGTGCCCGAAGGCGATGGACATCGCGATCGAAAAGGCCAAAGAGGTCGGCATCGGGGCGGTGACGATCCACAACAGCCGCCATGCCGGGATGATGGCCTACCACGCGATGCGGGCGATGCCCCACGACATGATCGGCTACGCGATCACAGGCGGTGGTGCTGTGATGGTGCCTACTTACGGGGCAGTCCCGCGGGTCGGTGCCGTGCCGCATGCATGGGCGGTTCCGGCCGACAAGATGCCGCCGTTCGTTCTCGATATCTCTTCATCGGCCGTCGCGGCCAACAAGATTCAGTTACTCAGGCGCACCGGTGCCCAGCTGCTACCAGGTCTGCTCGCCGACGAGAAAGGCACTCCGATCATGGAGGAGCAGGACGTGCCTGCTGAGACCCGGCTTTTGCCCTGGGGTTCAACCCGCGAACTCGGGTCGCACAAGGGCTACGGCATGGCCGTTATCGGGCAGGTGTTTTCGGGAATTCTTTCGGCGGGCCTGTTCGGTGTGAGCAATCCACCGGGGAACGGTTCACAGTTTGTTGCCGCTTTCTCGATCGACGCGTTCCGGGACGTTTCGGAGTTCAAGCAGTCGATGGACGAGTTCCTTACGTATCTGGTCGAAACGCCGCCGGCGCCGGGGCACGACCATGTGTACTACGCGGGACTACCCGAGCACGAGGAGACGTTGGTCAGGGAGAGGGACGGCATACCGCTGCACCGCGAAGTTGTCGAGTGGTTCGACAGCGAGACCGATGAACTGAAGCTTGAACGGCTGGTGCGGGCCAATTAGGGGTGGTCGTTGGCCGGGGTGGAGTGCTATTTGGCTAAGCCGGGCATTCACGGGTTGATCGCCGATCCTGAATCAAGTTCGGGTTGACAGTAATGCCGTGCGGAACCAGGTGGCCTAAATCGCGGCGGCTTCTTCCTCGATTACCAACTCTTCCAGTTCGTCCTCGTACAAACCCATGTCTGGCTCGTCCTCGAATTCGTCGGAGTCGGCCGCAAAGTCGTAGGCCGTGGCAACTGGCGTCTTTCCGGGTGCAGCGGCCATTGCGAGATCGTCATCGAGGGTCATGGGTTCCTCGATAGAACCGTTGGCGCGGATTGAACGAGAGTTAATCGTGTATCCGCAGGTCAGGCAGGAAAGGAACGAGCCGAAATTGTCGGAGCCAAGCTCGACAGTTCCGTCCTTGCAGCGCAGACATGATTTGAAGTACAGCATCGTTACGCCTCCCTGGATTGTCGAGGATCACTGTGGATCACCGGCCTCACGGCGGACACCGCGACTATCGCCAACTACCCGGAGTTACCGGGGTGTTATCTGAGTGCGACCTGGCGGCACTTTATCCGGTAACGACTAATTCACTCCCGTTGGATTTGCTACGAGTTTTGGCGAATTCTGCAATTTCCCGCTTTTCGTCGCTGCTGCAACCAATGGGGCAGGGATATCCTTCATCGAAATTTGGCGTCGGAATCAAGTGCACGAAATGGGACCGGTTCGTGATGTTCAAACCGGCTATATCAACCCGAGGCCCGGGAGGTTTTATCGCATGGCAAGGCTGTACATAATCGGTGCGGGAACGCCTACGCCAACGCCTACCCGGTTCGGATCGGCTTACGTTCTCGAAATCGAGGGCGAGAAGATCATGTTCGACTGTGGCCCTGCGACGACCCACAAGCTGGTGCAGGCGGGTCTGTGGCCGACCGATATCGATTACATCTTCTTCACGCACCACCACTTCGATCACGACATCGACTATCCGTGCTTTCTGCTCACTCGTTTCGACCAGTCGATAGGCAAAGAGAACCAGCTCCAGGTGTTTGGGCCGACGCTTACCGAGATGATCACGGAAGGCGTAATTGGGGAAAATGGCGTCTTCTCGCACGACTGGAAGGCCCGGATCTATCACCCGCTATCGCAGAAGGTTTACATGAACCGGGGCGGGGTTATGCCGCGGCGCGCTCCGAAGGTTTCGGCACGTGACGTGGGGGTTGGGACTGTCCACACGGCGAAGAACTGGGAAGTTACTTCGGCCAATGCCGAGCATGTGCAGCCGTATCTGGATTCGCTCGCGTACCGAATCGAAACGAAGTCGGGCAAGTCGGTGGTGTTTACCGGCGATACGCAGCCGTGCCAGTCGATAGTCGACCTGGCGAAAGACGCCGACGTGATGCTGTGCATGTGCTGGGACGACCAGGAATTGATGGATGCTGATGGCGAGGCGCCGGGTCAGTGCGGCACGACCGGCGCTGCCCGCATGGCTGAAGAGGCCGGGGTGAAGAAGCTGATTCTCGTCCACATGGGAGCGCACATCTCGCAGCACGGACCGCTCGAGAAGGGTCTCGGCGACATCCGTGAGGTCTACGGCGGCCAGGTCATCTACGCAGAGGAACTGATGGCCATCGACGTTTAGGGTCCCATCAGCAGACTTAGTCATGCTGCAACCGAATTGTGTTCCCCGGCATCCAATGATCGATTACGCCCGAACTACTGATCGCCGTCCTGCTCACCGCCGTTTCGTACCTGTTCGGCGGGATACCTGCTGCCTACATAGGTGGCAGGTTCTGGGGCGGTATCGAAATTCGGCAGCATGGAAACGGCAATGTCGGAACGGTCAACGCGGTTCGGACGCTCGGGATGCGCGCCGGCTTGCTGGTCCTTACTGCCGATGCTGCCAAGGGTGCCGTGGTGGTTGGTATCGGGCGGGTTGCCGGGATATCCGACTACACCCTGTTTGCCATGGTGATTGCGGTGACTGCCGGTCACAACTGGTCGCCGTATATTGGCTTCAAGGGCGGCAAGGGCGTCGCCGTTATCTTCGGTATATCACTGGCGATGGCACCTTTGATATCGGTGATGGTCGGCCCGCTCGTGTTTGCCGTGTACTACGCGTCGCGAAGCTGGGTATGGGCGTTTGGCGCGGGGATTATCGCCATCAACGTCCTGCTTATCTGGTTCGGCGCCAAGGTGATGAAGATTACGCTCTGCCTGGTGTTGAGTGTGCTGGTAGTCACTACTCACTTCGCCCCCGAGTATCGCGAACTAAGGCAGGCTCTTCGCGACCGCAACTGGCGCAAGCTGGGATTGCTGGAGTAACAAGTTTGCGGGTGGAATATTTTTTAGTACCGGGGGAACACAAGGGCACGGACATTCCGGACTTGATTCAGAGCAGTTGGCGGCAACGTGCAAGTGGGATCCTGAATCGTTCAGGATGACAATACATCTTCGGCAAGCTACCCGACCCGCTGGGCGACGATGAGGCAGTATCCCAGCGGGCCGTCGTCGACGAGATGTTTTTTGCAAACTTTAGTGATTCGCGCGCATCAACTAACAGCGACCGGTCGACGGGAAGGCTCCCGAGTCCGATTGCCGCCTCGGCCATCATCAGCCGGGTGCCGATTTTCCTGATGAACTGGTGAACTGCCTCTTTCGCCGAGCGGTATTCCCTGACGCGGAAACCTTTTCGATGCCGTCTGGAGTGTGAAAGATTACGGCAATGAGTGCAGGAACCATTGAAAGTGTCTCTCTTCGAAGCGACATTCCTCTCACCGTAACCATCTCCCGAGGGAGAGGGGATTCGAAGCCGAGTCCGTGTTCAGGTCAGTTCTCGCTTCATCTGGGCAAGTCCCATCGGGCCAAGTTTCAGCGCCCGGTTGTGCCATTCCTTCAGGTCGAACCCCTCACCGGCTTTCTGCTTCGCCGACTCCCGCGCTTCGAGCCACACGCGTTCGCCAACCTTGTAGCTGATCGCCTGGCCCGGTATGCCCAGGTACCTGTCGACCTCCGACGTCACGAAATCGGCCGGGAAGTGCACTCGCTCTCGCATGAACTCGAGTGCCAGATCGCCGGTCCAGATTTCGCCGGGGTGAAAATCCGAGTGCGCAGGGATTTTCAGGCCCAGATGCATACCGATATCGACGATCACCCGTACGCTGCGCAGGGCCTGAGCATCTAGCATGCCCATGTAGTAGTCGGGATTTTCGAGATAACCCAGCTCGCCCATCAGGCGCTCCGCATAAAGCGCCCAGCCTTCTGCATGGCCTGAAGTGCCCGCTAACAGGCGTTGGTATCTCGAAAGATCTTCGGTCATTGCGACGTTCGTTGCGATCTGAAAGTGATGACCGGGAACACCTTCGTGGTACGCGATCGAGACCTCACGCCAGATCGGGAATTCCGTTTTACCACCTGTCGGGTACCAGGTTCGGCCCGGACGCGAAAAATCTTCTGATGGTCCGGTGTAGTACATTGCCAGCGCGCCGCCGGGAGGGGCTATCAGAGTTTCGATCTTGCGGACAGGGTCGAGAATGTCGAAGTGGACGCCGTCCATCTCCCCGATCGTGCGATCCTGGAGGTCCTGCATCCATTGCCTGAATTCGTCTTCACCAGTGATCATTCGCGCCGGGTCGGTTTCGAGGATTTCAACCGCTTCACCGATCGAAGCGCCGGGTTTGATCTTCTGTGCGGTTTCGGTCATTTCCGATCTGACCCATGCGAGCTGCTCCCAGCCCCAGTCGTAGGTCTCTTCGGGATCGATTTCAGAACCGAGATAGCCGCGTGCTGCGAGGGCGTATCTGTCTCGACCAACGCCATCGACAGGAATCGCATCGGGCAGGTATGACTTATAAAGATATTCGGCCATATCGCTATAGGCGGCCGTGGCGATGGCGGCAGCGTCTTCAATCCTAGTACTCAAAGGATCGTCGTTGATTTCGGAAGCTGCCAGGGCGTTCACAAGCGAATCGAAAAACGGCGGGTTGTCGCCCGATCCCGCCCATGTCTCGCACTGTTGAGCGCAGCCATTCACCTGGCGTTGCGAAGTAACAAAACCTTCGGCGCGCCCAACGTCCAGCGTCTGCCGGTAGCCGGCAAAGGCTTCTCCGATCATTTCCATTCGGGAAGCGATGTTCTCCCAGGCCTCGACCGAGTCCTGTGACATGAGATCGAATATCGAGCGGACGCTCTGGATTGGAGAGAACAGGACGTTCATATCCCGCAGGTGCTCGCGGGATTCGTATTGCTCGACCGCAATCGTCAACTCATCGACAAACGTGTCTTTGCACATTCGTTCCCGCTCGTTCGCGGAGACGGCCGCGTTCATTTCCGCCAGGGACGTCCTGACATCGGCGTGAAAGGCCTCCCCGGCTTCGAGCGAGTAATCGGCCATGAGGTGATCGAAGCCGGGAACCCCCATCTGGGTCGCGGATAGCGGGTGGTGTTTGGCGACGGTATCGATGAATCCATCGGCAATTTCAAAAACTCCGGCCAAGTAAACTTCTCCCTTTCGAGCAATCAGTCGATTCGTTTGTACAGGAATCCGCCGAGCCTGAACGACTCCGGTCTCCCATTTCTGTCGAGTGAAAATTCGGCCAGCTCCCCAGCGCCCCGGCCGCTCGCAATTCGAAATACGCGTTGGTCGCCGACCGCCGGGTCGTTTTTCAAGTCGGCCGGTCCGTGAAGCGAGTAATCGCCCTCACCCGGAGTTCCCAGTCCGAATCCCGTTTCACCGAAAACCACGTCGACGTATGCACCCGGTTCTGCCCAGTAGCGCCCGAGATATCGCGAAGCGTGATCTTGAGATACATCACCCAGATCGGATGCGACCTGCTCTGCGACAGGGCCTATTTCTTCGATCACTAATTCTGTGATGTCGGCGGGCAGGTTGTACGGTGTGGGTGCGGGCCAGATGTTAGCCAGCATTATCACCCCGGTCTGCGATTTGATGTCGAACGTGATGTTCGAGGAGAATCCCTGGATGCCACCTCCGTGACCGTGAAGCACAAGATCGCCTCGTCTGAGCAGCAACCACGCAATTGCCTGGCCACTGTTCCAGCCGTCCCCGAGATAGACCGGCCTGTGCATTTCGGCAAGTGTGGTCGCGGCAAGCACCTTACTCGGGTGGTTTTTTCGGCCTGACGAAAACTGGAACGACACCCACTTTGCAAGGTCTTCGACGTTCGAATGCAGCTGGCCCGCAGCCGCGATTCCCAGCAACGGGGCATAGGGAGCCTCACGAAGGTCATCGGAGCCGGGAGTCGGTGGACTGTAGCCGGTCGCTTTCAACCTTTTTTGCTCGGGGTCGAGTTCGAACCGGGTGTTGCCAAATCCGAGTGGCCCGGTAATTTCCTCGTAGATGTACTGTTCGTACGGGACCCCGCTGACTTTTTCGATGACATGACCGAGCAGGCCCACAGCAAGGTTCGAGTACTTCCACTGGCTGTCCTGTGGGATCACAATTTCGATTTCGGCCAGGCCGTTGAGCAACTCTTCGGTACTCACGAACGACGGCGCATCCCAGTCGGTGAGCGGGTGTTCAGTGCGCAGGCCAGAGTAGTGCGTCATCATCCTGCGGAGGGTCACTTCTTCGAGTGTGCCGTGCAGGGCCGATGCGACGGTGAAGTCGGGCAGGTGGAGCAGCAGCGGGTCATCGAGTTCAAGTTTCCCGAGGTCGCGAAGTTGAAGAATCGCTGTCGCGGTGAAGGTTTTCGTGATCGATGCCACCCGCGAGATGGTGAGCGGTGTGGGTGACAGATCGGTCCCCAGGCGCTGGGTGCCGAACGAATAATAGGCGATCAGTGAGTCGCCTCGAACGATACCGACCGACATTCCTGGAATTCGGTCCTTGCTCATCGAATATTGGACCAGATCCCTGATTTTCTGTTCGATCGCGGCCAGATCAACGTCGTTCGTCAACCGAACCTCCAGAAATAAAAATACGGCACCCGCATTACGTGTGCCGTCAGGTTACTTCCCTGGAGAGCCCGAGAGGGCTGAATCAAGGCGAATCAGATGCATCTCAGGCTCATTTTGCTCTGGCAATTTCCTGAACTGGACCATCTGACGCAAGACCTGTTTGCGATCGATCTCCATGCGGTCGTCGATCGCCCGCAGCGTACTTAGCTTGACGCGGATGCTCTGCCTGATGTCACCGACAGCTTTCATGGCATCCTGGTACTCGTCTTCAAGGTCAGCGAGCGCCAGGCTAAGGTCCTTGCTGAATGCCGCAATATCGGCGTCGGGATTCTGGCCGAGCAGGTCCTGTTTTGCCTGTTCAAATTCGATCTTGATGCCGTCGGCGTGGCGGCTCCTGTTATCTATAAGGTCTTTTTTCTTTTCCCACAGGGCGATCAACTCGTCGTGGTCGCTTGTTACCGCCCGGAGTTCTGCCAGCCGCGGTTCAGCCCTCATCATGATCTGGCTAACCTGTTCGGCCACAAACGCGATCCGAGTCGGTTTCCCGGTCTTACCGGTCTTACCGAGCTGAGTCATTAGTGAATGGATTCTGGGGTCGTCTGTCCAATGGACCATGAATTTGCACACACTCCCGGCTGCGGCGAGTTATGCCGCAGTTACTGATTTACTGACCGCGGGTTTAATTGTCTCCAACATCGTGGGTCAATCGAAACAGTGGATAGTCCAACTGAAGTAGGAGAAACGTTCTGTTAAAGGCACTGACCTCCGGGCCGATGTAGTATCACCCCGAACTGGCGGCGAGCCCTGATCCTTATGCCTTTGAAATCTCTCACGGGGTCCAGAAGAGTACGCGACAAACCCATGAAAATCACCGAAATCACAATCGATGTCATCGAACGTACAGCGCCGGCAGTACATGTGCAGGACGAACGAAACGATCTTGGCGGGATCACGACTCAGGGTGTGCTGAGGGTCAGGACCGAGGACGGGCTTGAAGGACACGCCTTTGTGGGGGATCAGGCTGGCGATTCGACGCAAAGAATGGAATTGATTATCAGGAACCTGAAACCGGTAATGATGGGTCGCGATTCGTCGGACCGCGAATGGCTGTGGAACCAGCTACCCGTAATTTCCGGGCACGGCGGGGCTCTTGAGCCGGTCTGGGCACCGCTCGATGTGGCATTGTGGGACATTGAGGGGAAAGCTGCGAATACGCCTGTTCACAAACTGCTCGGGACCGCGAGGACCGAGGTGCCGCTGTACGCGACATACCCTCCCCGTCATGGCACAGCGGCGGGATTTGTCGAAGAGGCGTTGCAACTCAAAGCGGAGGGGTTCAGGGCATACAAGATCCACCCCGGGCCCCTGTCGGCCCGTGACGCTGCCGCCACTGCTGAAAAAGTGCGTGAGGCCGTTGGCGACGAAATGACCTTGATGCTTGATCGCAATCACGGTTACGACTTCCGGGCGGCGCTCTTTGTTGGGCACGCCCTCGACGCCAACGGCTTTTACTGGTTCGAAGATCCGGTGCCGGTCAGCGACGTTGAGTCGATACGGGAGCTGAGTCGCAGGCTCGACACACCGCTGAATATGAGCGACACGTCTGAATTCCTGCTACACGAGGCTGCCAATTTCCTGCAGCTGGGCGCGGTACGGCTGATACGCGGGACGGTGCGAAAAATCGGGATCACCGGGCTGAAAAAACAGATGTCGCTTGTCGAAGGTTTCAACCGGGTTTGCGAGATCGGTCTGGCCGGAAATTCGGCTCTCAACGCGGCAAATCTTCACGTAATGATGTCGTCTTTGAATTGCACTTATTTCGAATACTGGCTTCCTAAAACAGTTCACCAGTGGGGTGTGATCAGCCAACTCGAAATCAACGAAAACGGAAATCTGGATGCGCCAACCGGACCAGGTCTGGGCATTGAACTTGACGAAGACTGGATTGCTTCGCACAGAGTTGCCACGCTTTCTTGAATGGTCTGATTATTCGCTCTTTACAAGAGGGCCGGGTGTGTGATTTTGTGATGGCAGCGGCGACCAACCCCGGTTCTTTTTCGAGATATGCAAGAACGATTTTTGTGGTAGATTCGCCGACACACGGTACCGCGCGATTGGTTCAAGAATTTCTGGGTGATCACCAGCCAAACCGAACGGAATATTTAAGCAAGTTTGAAGATGAAATTAAACCGGATGGCGGAACGACTCACCGGGGCTGCGATAACCAAATATCTCGGGATCACACCTCTCATCAACGCGGGCGGTCCGAATACCCGGCACTCGGGCTC
>ENA-ORDI01001085-ORDI01001085.1-marine-metagenome-genome-assembly--contig:-NODE-1085-length-15692-cov-2.582709_pt1 | contig 15692 bp, 12 predicted proteins | sample MGYA00248628_ERZ508525 | MGnify/ENA primary metagenome ERZ508525 (study PRJEB26195, sample SAMN05422138) | marine metagenome | isolation source: East of Porto Seguro, South Atlantic Ocean | place... | reverse complement strand
GGACGGAGCAACCGCTCCGCCATTGGCGCCCGGGTTCGTTTGCAGGCGGGGCGAACCTGGCAACGCCATGAAGTGACCAGTGGTTCCAGTTATGCCTCGCAAAACGAATTGATCTTGACCTTTGGCCTGGCCCAAGCCACCCGCGTTGACGAAATCCAAATCCGCTGGCCCTCCGGCGCGGTGCAATCGCTCCACAACGTGACCGCCGATCAAACCCTCATCGTTAGGGAAAAGCTGGAGCCTGCGAATTTATGGAATTGAAAAAAGTGAAATAAAAAACCTGTCGGATAGATAAAAACGATTCAAGTTTCGACTCAGTCCCGGAATTTTCTTAGGCAGTCCCATTGCTTACCAGGAGAACCGACTCGGAGCCAATCTCCTCCAGAACCTTTCCGACACGAGTGACGTCACCATTGGCTATTCGAGCTTTGCTATCGGAGTTTGCCATCATTCTGACAAGAATCTACCGTCGGATGAACAGGCTGAGTAAAGCGGCGATCAAACAGGCCGTTCCGACAAGCGGGAAGACCAGGCCATATTCATAGTCATTGGTTTCAATCACGTAACCGATCAGCGGTTCACCGAGACCGGCCAAGGCATAGGCGAAGAAATTCATGACGCCAATTCCGGTGCTTGTGCGCTTGCGCCCAAGTAAATCGGGGGAAAGCGCCCAAAAACTCGACTGCGCGCCGTACACGAAGAACCCTGAAAAAAAGAGAATTATCATCCCAACGACCCAGGATTCCCGCGGCACAAGATACATGAGAAAGGCGCATGCAGCCGCTATGAACATGCAGATGATAATCACCGGTGATCGTTTGGACTTGAATAAGGCGTCCGAAATCCAGCCACTGGTCATCGCTCCCAAGGCCATGCCAACAGGAAGGGCGATGCTGATCCATTTGGTCGCATCGGCACCCTTCCAATCCTTACCCAGGAAATAGACGGGGACCCAGATCAGGAGGCCATAGCGTGCCGTGTTCTGAAAGCCGATCGCCAAACTGGCAACCATGAAACGCCAGTTTCTAAAAACCGCAGCATAACGTTCCCTGGAAGTTTCCTCCTGTTCCGTACCAGCCGCATCTTTTTCGGCGGGTGAAACCCCGGGCTCCGAACTCCCAGGATGCACCTGAAAACCGAGATCCTCAGGCCGGTTTCGTGCAATGAAAAAGTAGGTCGCCCCACCGACGAGCATCAGTAAAACCGGCAACCGGAATATCCAGCGCCACCCTAGTTGCAGCACGTCCAGGACAATTAACGACGTTGTAAATGCCAGCACCGATGACATGCCCGCCGCAAAAACATAAAACCCGAATGCCTTGCCTCGTTCGTGGTGGCCCCACCAGTTTGAGATGAGACGGCTTCCCGGCGCCCAGGCCATCGACTGGGCAAAACCGTTGGCGCCCCATGGGATGAACAGAGTCGAAACGCCCTGACCAAAACTCACCACCCAGTTTAATGCGCAGGAAATCACGGCTCCGGAGCTCATCATGACCCGCGCGCCGAGCAGGTCTCCAAGATTGCCATTGATAAATTGCCCCACTGCGTAACACCAAAAAAGTGTCGCGCTCATCCATCCGAGCATCGTGAGGCTGATCCCGAGTTCCTCATGAATTCCGGGAATTGCGAAGCCAGCTGTTTGTCGCCCCGTGTAGAAGAACAAATAGCAAAACATCGTCGCCAATAGCATTCGCCACTGGGCCCGACGAAATGACGTTTTCCCTGTTGTTACCTTGCCCTCATTAACCACGCGCGTTCAACCTTCAGTTGGAGCGTGACAGCTCATCACGATCGATGTTGGCATCGAAGATTACCTTGCCGTCCCGGTTCATCCAGACTGCCTGGAGGGTTGCCGGCGTCACCGTTGTGTCGACATTGAGTTTCAAGAAAACATACGGCTCCTCGGCAGATTGAATCAGGGCGGGATGCGGCACATTCAAGCTCGGAATAACGCTGCCATGCATGGGGGACGTAATGAACTGGTAAATGGGATAACCGACTTGTTCGACGGTATCGTATTTGAGGAGCCGGGATACGTGGATATCGCCGCCGATCAAAACGACCCCCCCGACTCGGTTGTCACCCAACCAGCTCTGCAACGCCTGACGCTCATGCATATAGGTGCCCCAATCATCTGATTCCGTGTTCTTCTTGTCATCCCAGATCATCCCGCAAGCCAGGATCCTAAAGGTTGCATCGGACGCCAGTAAACCAGCTTTTAGCCACTCCCATTGTCGCTTTCCAAGCAAGGTCGGCTTATTGGGATCCGCCCAGGATTTTTCAGTACGGGAAAACCAACGGGTGTCCAACAGAAACACCTCGATCGGGCCATAGCGAAACTTCGTGTAGATCCCTTGGTCATCGTGGCCAAAGGTTGGGTTGGGCCGATAATTCATGAATCCTCGACGCGAGTTTTCCTTGCCAGGCAAGGTTCCGTCGGAATCGTTTCGGCCAAAATCATGGTCATCCCACGTGTCCCAAAATGGGATCGAACGCAATGTTTCGGCCAATGGAGGAACACTGGAGAAGCGCCGGTACGCGTCACGCACGCGATCAAGATCTGTTACATCGATGTAGGGGGTATCGCCTAATAACACGACGCCGTCCACCCCTTCGTCCTTCATCCGGGTCCAGATTGAGGAGGATTCAAAGCTCGCGCAGGAACCAAAAGCCAGTGTGACTTGAACCGGTTGATTCGGTTTGGGTGCCGTCTTAAAGGAATAATCATCGCCTTCCCACAGCATCTCCGAACCCCGACGAATGCGATACAGGTAATCCGAACTCGCTTTCAGCCCGGAAACCTCCCAACGCAGACACCAATCCTCGGATTCACGGGCCACCGCCTGAACGCGCTGGGCAGGGGTTCCGTCGCTAGGTATGTGCACCTCCAACGCATAGGTTCCAGAAACAGGTACCCGAGCCCAAATGATTGCTGAGTGATCACTCACATGCCCGACCAGGGGACCTTGAGACTGTAACCCATTCCATAATGGCAACGGAGGTTTGAAGTCGGGCGCACGTTGGACCACCTTTTGAGTGGCGGGTTGCGGGACTCGCTGCAGCACATTACCCGCGTGAATCCGACGCCCTCCATGACTCCCTTGCACCAGCGCCTGGATTTGTTTTGGCGTTAGTTCCAGATCATAGACGGCAACATCATCAATGCAACCGTCCCAATCCCTTGAGCCGTCGCCCCCACGATGGTTTCCAATGTGAAAACCTGTCATTTCCTCGAGCTCCTCGCCTTCTGGTATGGCAACATCATCTCGCAGCATACCGTTGTGATAGAATTTACAGCGGCCCAGGGCTTGATTCCGAACCATCGCCACATGATACCATTCCTGAGTCTCAATTCTCGGTCCGGTCGTGTCACTGACTGAAGAATGGGAAGCCGTTTGAAACCACCACTCGGCGTCCCGCTGGCCCTCTTCCTGCCGTAACCCAAAGGCCAATGAATAACCCGGTGTCGACTCCCAGACAAAATTACGATCATCCGACCCGTCGCCACTCAAATCTTCATAACGATACCAGGCAACCACGGTAAATACTTCTGCGTTGTGATATCCGAAAAGCGGGTTGCGAATGGCCACGAAGGTCTTATTTCCTGAGACGGAACCACTGTCCAACCGCAGGGCACCCTTTCCCACTTTCACGACCCGCCTGTCCTGGACGATTTGAACAGACGATTCTCCCACCGGTTTGCCTTGATAAAGATCATTATTCACGCTGCTGGAATAATCGACATCAAAGGACCAATGAGCCAAGAGACCGAAACCTTCCGGGACCGACTCCACTTGAGCCGCCTTAAGTGCGGAGCAGACAATACCGACGATGACCAGACTCGCTGAGATCTTCCCTAGCCAGGCGGATTTGAAATTCGGAGGAACGGCATTCCATCCCCTCCCTTTATTTGAGTTGGGATTGATTTGGCACACCAATGAAACGCCGCTCTCCCGAGTTTTAGGAGATTCTTCGGCAACCCATGGATGAAATATGTTTGGAGACTTGCCTTTCACGATGGAACCGGGGCAGTCAACCAGAAGTTTCCCGCTCGGTCAATGAAGGGCAACCATCTGAGACTGAATGGCATGGCACCGGTATGGATCCAGAAGAATCCATACCGGTGATTTCCTCATCCAGTAATACTATGGCTGAACGACTTGGAAGAATTTCATTGCAGCGTCGATGGCTTCTTCGTAACTCGTCTCGTTGATTGGATCGCTGACATTTTCCCAGGAGCCTTCACTCAAGCTGGTTCGAGACTGGACTTGGAAGGGTGGGTCTCCCCCTTCCCATTCGATTTTAAAATTCCCCTCGCTGATCTGAACTCGAGTAATATTCAAGGAAGTCGGTGGTGTCAGGATTGCATTTCCCTCAGCCAGGTAGACTATCTCATCGGTACGCAACACCCGATTCCAGATTCCCACCTCATCAATGAGACCCTCAAAGAACCGGCCACTCCCTCCGCGATAGGTGCCTATGTGAAATCCACCCGTGTCCGCCGTGCCCACTCCCGCGGGCGTCGTGAACGAAACGTCCACCTTCTCCCCGTCATAGTATATCGCGGACTGACCACTGACCCCGTCAAAGGTCACCGCAAAGTGATGCCACTCCCCAATTCCCGGCACCATCCCGCTGTCGGCACTGTGTGAACTCCCGTCGGCAAGCTTGACAAATGCCTTCACGTTACCGGCGGGGGTCACCTCGGTCGACACCGCCCAATTGGAGGGCGAAGTCTCCCACAAAAACCTGCGTCCCTCTCCCCCGGTCACCTTGAACCACCCCGCCGAACTGTAGGCCAGCGCCCCGTCACTAAGCACCTGCCGGTCGATATCCACATACTGTTTCTGAGCCTGCTCCAAAGAAAGGGCTCCTGCTCCCACCCGTGCGTCGTCTGTCAAGGTGGCTCCGTTCATCGCCTCACCATCAAAACCCTCGATCCCACTCGCAAGGCTGTCATCAAAACTCCAACTCGCCACTTGACCCACAATCAAGGATTCCGAAGGGTCATCAGACAAATTGTCCACTACAGTCAAGTTACCCGCTTTACTGATCACGGTCCCGCCTCTATCAGTCACCACCACATTATAGCTGCCTGCTTGACCTGGTTGAACGTTCTTCAAGACCAACTCCGCCTTGGTTTGCCCAGGAATATCTGAACCGTTAAATCCCCACTGATAGGTCGTCTGCCCTACTGTGGAGACGCCCACGCTGAAAAACACGGTGGCACCGGCAACCACCGATTGATCCTGAGGTTGATTTACGATGGTAGGAACGGGTGCGGTTGTGAACGACCATTCGCGAATGGTTTGATTAGGCGGGTCCGCGGTATCTGAATATGAAACTCGGAGTGTGTGAGATGACCCGGCATCCAAAATCTCCGAAACCTGGTGTCGGATTCGAACAAAGTTGCCATCCTCTGCAGTTTCATGAGTCAGTTCTGAACCATCCAGTGCCAGGGAAATGCTACTGAGATCAACTGATGCTTTACCCAAGGACGCATCAATCACAACTTCAACCCCCGGGAGTCGGTCCACATTGAAGTCGTCATCTGCGGGCACCATCTCCACGATGGGGGGAGTGGGAAATTTGAACTCCGGAAATTCAAACGCGGCGGCATAAAGACGGAATACTTCATTTGGTGATAACGCCTTACCAAAAACCGCTAATTCATCAATCTGCCCCTTGAAGACATGGGTGCTTGGCCCCCGACGATCCGCACCCACGTATGAAAACGTGTCTGGATTCGCATCCTCAGCCACCCTGTCCAATGTGGCCGCCAAACGCCCGTTCAAGTAGAAGAAGATCTGTTTCTTGATGGTATCTCTAACGAACGCAATGTGCTCCCACTCTCCGGTTCGCATATCATACTGGTCTATTTTCCAATCGATACTTCCGTTGTTCCACCAAATGCGCGGACGTCCCGAGGTGTGGACTTCCCAGTTGATGTTTTTCGCAACGTTGTAATTGCCCAACATGACCCCCACACGCTGGCCGGATGGAAAGTCAGTATCGATTTTCATCCAACAGGCAAAAGTGTTGGGTGTTTCCGGCCAAGGCTTACTCAACTCAATATAATTCAAATCACCCGAGCCAATCTCAATGTTGAAATCGATTGCTCTGCCGACGACACCCTCTATCGAGCGATCGTCTGCATTTTCGGCCAGACGCAAAACACCATGATTCTCGCTACTGGATCGATCCGACACAACACCATCCTGAACTGCCGTTGACTCCTCGAACGGCATGTAGAACATAGCCTCGTCCGCCAGACTCAAAGGCGGTAAATGGTAGGGAGCCATAGTGAAAGACCAAACAATTGAGCTCACCTGATTGTTATTGGAGGGATCTGAAAATCGAAATTCGACAGTATTCTCAACTCCAGGCTCCAGCAGGCCCGGATCATAGGTGATCTGCTTCTTGCCCTTACTTGGGGTCTGAATATCCGGAATAACCGGTTCCCCGTTAAGTATCAATTTGATCGACTCTTCAGGGACCGGTTGATCGCCGTCAGCCAAAACAATCTCGATCGGTGATTCCGGAAACACCATAGGATCACCGGGTGCCGGAGAAAAGGACTCAATCGCCGCAATAACTTGAACGTCCGTTTGAATGCCTCCAGCAATGGGGCCTGCAAGGCCTGCGACATAACCAACGGACAAGACTTGATCATGGAATTGAATGCTCGCCACGTAACCAATCTCTGATCGGCCACCATCATCGGTGAACAACAGCACCGAATCATCTCCGTACGCACTGGTCTGATCCAGAATCGCCCAGCGACCATCGACTTGTCCCAAAACCGGATCGACCGGAAGAATCTCTTTTCCGACTATCTTACCGTCGATGTATACCTTCATGATCGGAGGTTCAATAGCCTGATCGACGGTGACCACCAAGCGATGCCACGTGTTGGGTTCAATCACCCCGTGCCCCTCTAATGCGCCAACGCCGTTGTTCGCGTTAATTGAAAGCTCGGCTCCGTTTCCGTTAGTAAACGGATCGTCGATCTGAAGGATGGCCCTGGCCTTCCCCGATGATTCAACCGGATAAAGCAAATCCATCACCAACGACCATTGATTCACCAAGTCACCACCTCCGTTTCCAGGCAGATCCGGGCGAATCAAATAGCCCATTGTGTATGAAGAGTTCTTTGCTGTCTTCATGACACTTGCGACAGCGCCGTCAATGCCAGGAACGCCAAAGGTCGCGGTCGTTCCAAATTTGGTTTCCTGTTCGGTGGGACCATCCACATCATCAAAATATTCCAAGTCGTTTCCGACAGTTGCTGATAAATCACTCTCAAAATCCCACTGCCCAGTTATCTCCGCCCGCAGTGAAGCCAGGCAGACCAGGGAGAGGGATGTCGCGACCAAGGTTTTAAGGGTAGTCATATTCATTTTCGTACTCGTATTAATAATTTCAACTGTTTTCGTCTAAGTTAAAGGCATTACCAGATTAAAGGCTTGGGTTACTGCTAAGCTGGCAGGTGGGTCTCGGGTTAAAGCCGTATCCAGGGACAAATTCAACCTCCTCCCCGTAAAGGCCTTCCTATGTACCATTCCTCTTTCCAATTAATCTCGCCTCGCTTGGCCTGGGATGCATGTCCATCGCCCCACATGATGTTTCCAATATCACCATGACGGTAGTATTCGTCGAGGCGTTCTTTCCAGGCAGCCCATTGGCCTAGATAGAGAGGGGTGTCGTTCACCCCATCCAGCATTGTTTCCCAAGCGTCCTGAAAGATCAGGGTCTCGCTAGGACGCGGATAGCTGCTGATTTTTCTGGCGCGAGTAGTCGAAGATCCGGCGCCTCTTTGATTAACCTTGGCTTCCCAGACGACAAGGTCCAGGCCTATTGCGCGTCGGTTGGGGGTTTGATAAAATCCGTTAAAACCGTATGAAACATATTTAAAACCATCCTTGAATAACCCGTCCTGATTGGGAGGTCCTACATATTGATCGTCAACGAATTTGGTAGTAGGGCAAAAATAGATATTTGGGGACCATCCCAAATAGGGGACATAGGCAACGCCCCAGTAAGCATGTTCATGGGAGGGAGAAATCATTTGACTCCTGTTCGGGGTCGGATCCGTGAAATCGCCTCCGTCCCGAATCCAGCGCATCCAGTTGCGCCTCGGATGACCTCTTCCGTCATGGTCATCGGCGTACTGATACCAGGCCAGTTGAATCTGGCGCATGTTGCTCTTGCATTTGATCTGCTTTGCCTCGGACTTGGCCCGGGCAAGTGCCGGCAGTAACAGGGCGGCAAGAATGGCGATGATCGCGATCACCACCAGCAATTCAATTAGCGTGAAACCATAGCTTTTATTATTTGTTTTCATTCAAAATATTAGATGAATTAAAGACATCACCATTCTAATGTTTTGATTTCTTGCTGCCCCGAGAGTCACCCCGCTAAGCGCAGTTTTCAAGCCGTTTTAACTGCGAACTTCAAGTGGTCTGAAATGGCCTGAAATCGGGGGGGTGGTTGTCTGGAGGGCCGGAAGAGTGGCGATGGGTTTTGGTGTCTGAAAATTATTTCGCAAAAAAGGAGTCGGTTTCCACACCCCTAGTTTTCTTTGTCTCCAGCGGGTTCCTTGCTAGTTTGCGCCTATGGCGTCGAACGTTCTTGGAGGGGAATTAGAACCCTGCTCAAAAAACCCCGTGACAGGGTTTTTTCGTAATGGTCTTTGCGACACCTGCGCTGATGACAGGGGGATGCATACAGTCTGTGTAGTGATGACCGATGAGTTCTTGGAGTTCAGTGCTGAAGCTGGTAACGACCTGTCTACTCCGGTTCCTGAATTTCAATTCCCAGGGCTTAAAGCCGGAGACAGGTGGTGTTTGTGCATGGGACGCTGGATAGAGGCACAGAAGGCAGATATGGCACCAGAAATCGTCTTGGAAAGCTGCCATCTGAGTGTAACTGAATTTGTTGATTTGGAGTTGTTGAAGCAATACGCTGTTAAAGAAAACACTTAAGGACAGTTGCAATCCTTCAACTGCGTTTCCGGGTAAGCATAAATTCGTTACCTTCTGGATCACGGCACATTGCTAGGTGCGGGGGTTCTCCGTCTTCCTCTTGAGGTTCCTTAGTCAGCGCCCCTCCAGCGGCTTTAACTTCTGAAGCCCCTTGAACAACATCAGCCACCTGAAAGGTCATTCCGGTCCAAGTTACATTCCCTTCACCTCCACCGTGGATTCCGATTGAAACACCCGCAACCATCACTTCAGAAATCACCTCTGAGCGTTTGATTATTTCGCCATCAAAAACAGTCTCGTAAAAATTTAAGGCACGCTCCATGTCATTTGCCCAGATCACATATTTTACTCTTTCAACATTCATAAAACCTAATGAGTTAAAATAGATTCATTTGCCTTCAGCTTTCAATTCTTCACCAACTTAAGTCCAGAATAACAGGCCAATGGTCGCTTGCCCCATCAGGTCTGTCGTGGTCGATTGTGACTCCAGAGACTCTATCCTGCCAACCAAGAGGCAGGAGGATGTGATCCAGCACCGTCTTTGAACCTTTGTAGTTGTAGGTGTACCTCTTTTCCATTGGCTCAACCCACTTTAAGCTGTTCACCAGTTCATTGTCACCGCCGGGAACGTAGTCCTTCATCTTCTTCAAGGCCTGTGAAGTGGGAGTCGCCTGTTCGCTAGGATCGGCATCTGGAACAATGGGATCCCAATCATTTAAATCTCCAAGCACCAAGGTGGCATAACCAGCAGCCGAAAGCCTGTTAAGCTGCTTCACAACTGCGTCGGCCTGCTTCTCCCTCTTAGCCACCGCACTCGGTTCAGTGGGGACTGCCTTTAGGTGCAGGCCGATGATGGCGGTCTGCTCGCCGTTGATAAGGCAGGTAAGAATTACACATTTCGATGGGTAAACAGGATCAATTGGATGAGAGGCTTTGATGTTGGTGATATTCCCGCTGCTTTTGTTGGTAAGAAACACAACGTCCTGCTCCAGATGGGTGTCACGGCTCTCGAGGAAATGAAGGGCGTATTGCAGGCCCTTGCCCTGGAGAGCCTTCTGGAGTCGCTTGGCTGCAACCTCGTTGATCACCTCCTGAAGGCAAAGGATGTCCGGGGCGTGCCTTGCAACAATGGTGGCAACTGACTGATGTTGCTGTTCGATTTCAGATTCTGTGTCTTTGTTCTCTAATCCCCAGATACCCTTCTTCTTCAATGCCTCCACCTGAGTCTGACTTCCCAGAAGCCACTCAGTGTTGAAAGTCATGATGGACACCCCCGATTCTTCAGGCAGCGGCTCTATCTTTTTAACTTCAACAGACGGAGACGACTCCTTTGACTCCCCCCCCACCAACAGCACAGCTGCGATTGTTGTGAGCAGGAGGTGTTTCATTTCAACATGACCCAAAAAGGTTAAGAAGAGGATATTGTAATTATCACCCGATGCAAAGCTCTCACCGCTGAACAGCTCCAAATGCAATTCAACAACTCCTCAACTTTGAACAACAAACTGTTCACCAAGCCTAAGCTCTGGCAGTTTTGTGAAGGAGTCGCTGATGTTTTTATCCAGACTTATATCATTTTTGCTCTTGGCTTTTTTTACCATGGGGCTTACGGGTTGCTCCACCGCCAAGTATTACTCACATGCTGTTGTCGGACATCTCCAACTCACAACTGGACTGACTCCAATCCGAAAGGCAATTAAGCAGGACGAAACCAACAAAGAACTTAGAAGACAACTTGAGTTAGTTACTGAATTAAGAGAATTCGCCGAGAACAAGCTCAGCCTAGACGTTGGCAAAGCTTACTCCAAATACAAGCGCCTAGACCGCTCAGCTGCTGTATGGGTAGTGTATGCTGCCCCTACATTCTCCACGAAACTCCAAACATGGAAATACCCCATTGTCGGCGAGTACCAGAGCAGGGGCTTCTTCAAGGAGCGAATGGCAAAAGAGTACTCAGCCAAACTTCATAGCCAGGGGTTCGATGTGTACTTAGGAGAAGCAATTGCCTATTCAACACTAGGCTGGTTCAGCGACCCCCTGTTAAGCACCTTCCTTGATGACTCCGATGAGGAGCTGGCCGAAACGCTATTTCACGAACTGGCTCACCGCACCTACTACTTAAAAGGAGATACGATGTTCAATGAAAGCTTCGCAACTGCCTTTGCACAAAAAAGCGTGCAACTATGGTTAAAAGAAAAGGGTGAAGAGAAACGATTGGAGAAGTACCGAATAAAACTGAAAAGAAGAGATGAGTTCCGGAGTCTCCTTCAAGAAACAAAGAACGAACTTAACTTAATCTACAAAAACACAAACAACGATTCAGCGGCCATTCTTCAAAAACGCAAACAAGACTTAATACAATCATTCAAGGCCACCTGTATTACTTTGAGAAAAAAATGGAACAAGCCTAAGTCATTGGAAAGCTGGATAGATGAAGAAGTAAACAACGCAAAGATAGCCGCCTCATCTGTCTACCTGTTGAAAGTCCCCTACTTCAACCAACTATGGGAACAAGCCAATCAAGACCCCAAGACTTATTTGGAAATGGTTAAGACCCTTGAGTGATCAGAAGCTATTTGCCTTCAGCTTTTAATTCTTCAGCGGTCTTAGCTCCGTGTTTACGGAGGAGGTCGGCGGTTTTTGTATGGTTGGTTGCATTAGCAGCGTCAAGCGGTCTATGGCCGTGCTCATTCTTCGCATTCACCTCCACACCGTTGGCGATTAGTAGTTCGACGACATCCTTGTGAGCATTCCAAGCCGCTCGATGCAAAGATGTCATATTCACCAAACCCTTCGAAGTTGCGTCCACGCCACAACCCGAATGCTGTGTAACTGCTTCAACATCTTCCTTTATGATTGTATACCACATCGTTTCAACGGTGGCCAAACTAAAGCCAACGAACATAGACTTCTCAATCCCTTATCTAACATGAAGATTTGAGACGAAGTGAATGAACACGGTTACCTTTGAGGGCGGGTATCAGTCAACCTCGACTGTGCACGATTCTTGGCAGAATGTGGATACGGTCAGGCTGCCGGCGCTCGATAGCAACGGTGACGGCAAACTGAGCGCTTACAAGCTTGGCTTGCGGAGGCGTTAGCGCTTGGCCAAGTTTTCTGGTAACTGCTCTGGGACAAGCTTGTGTTTGTCCGCCAACGTATTGCCGCGCTCGATGGCCCAGTAATCCTCCCCGATGATGAGGATTACGCGGCTTTGTGAAAGCAGCGCCGGCTTTTTTGGGAAGGGCATTTTTCGGTAATCGATCATTACGATTTTGCCCCCGGCCAATTCGTCGCCGGGTTTATAGCTCGCTGTTTTATTCTGGTTGGAATCGAGTACCATGATTTCCTGTTGGCCCTTCCATTCTGAGAGGGAGACGATTTTGTATGTTTCCGGCCCAGGCGGCGTGGGTGCGGAGGGAGGGGTGGCTGTAGGAGTCGGCAGTGGGGCCGGTTTTTTTTGGTACGGTAAAAAGAAGGCGCGCTGGGTGATGGAGGCAAAGAGTGTGCGATCTTCGCTTCCTAAAGTCACCGCCTGAACGGCTCGTGCCTTCAATGGTTCCTGTTTGGCGTATTTTGTTGGCCCGACGATCAGGGAGAGAAACTGAAAGTCGATCCTTACCTCGGTTACGCCGTCTACCGGCAGCATGGTGATGTTTTCCACGCGCTGCGGGATGACTCGACTTACGATTGCAGAGGTATGGGTATCGGCTTCGTCATCCAGCAGAAGGGAGAATTTAGTCGGGGAATCCCGAGTGATCTCCACTGTCTTGTTGAGCAGTAACGGCGTCAGGTTTTGCAGGCTGACTTTGTCACCGGTACTGAACAGGTGATTGCCTTTTGTGTAGATCGTGAGGCGATTACCGGTCTGTTTAGTTCCCTTAATTTTAGTGATGCCCGCAAGGCCTGGTTCTATTTTTGAGTCGTCACCAAAAATTAGCCGAGACAACCAGTTTCGTTTCTTTTTCCGGGTGGCGCTGATTGAATTTGAAGTCAGAGACTTGGTGGCGGTGGGCGCGTTCTTCCCGGCGTTGGGTAGTGCCAGAGTAAGCGACATGGGCGCTGGGTTGGTATCGGTGTTGATGACGCGAAATACCCCGTTGTAGGAGGAAGGGAACTCCCGGTTTACAGGGGATCCACCCCTGAGTTGAACCATCTGGCCCTTTTCAAATGAGTGCGGTTTTACCGTTACCAAAGTCAACCTGCCACCCTGTTGAGTGTATGACTTGATGGTGCTTCGCGGAAGGAATGGGGTCTGTTCAAGAAGGAACATCAAGTCGATGACTTTTGGCAGGGAGCCTTGGCCGCTGACCGTGTACCCGATTTGCGTGGCTCCATTTTTGGCCAACTGTGTCGCCTTGAGTGGTCTTCGCGTGAACTTGTCCTCGCTTAATCCACTGGCCTTAATCGTCTCGGTAAGGTAAACGCCCATTCGTGAAATGGCCTCGCTTTTATCCATGGAAAACGCATTCCTCGATACGGTCGCCAGATAATGCTCATCATTTTCAGTAAGAACTTTAAGTGCCTCCAGTTTACCCACCTTCGACTCGTAGTTGTTCAACTCCGACTTTGCGGTGTCCCGGGGCAGATAAACCCAGGGCACAATCGCCTTGGAGATGAACACCCACGCCACCACCAGGGCGATTCCGCTCATCAGGATGGTTTTCAGACTCAACCTAGCCATGCTGGGTTCCTTTCTGTCCCGGGATGCAGCTTAGGCCGTCAGCATGAATATCATCCGGCAATCTTGCAGGCGGGGCGTTGGTGTCCAAGTGGCGCAAAAGATCCAACGGAAAACGCCCGGGCAGGGTCAGGTCAAACGTGGCCCGGAATTTGTAGCCGTTCTTGTCGTTGACCGGTGTAAACGAAACGGGTTTGACGATGTACCCGAGATTGCGGAGTTTTTTTTCAAATGAATGGAGAACATTGCTGTCCCTGACTTGAACCTGAAATGAAATCACCCCCGTTTTGGCGGAGCGCAAGTTAATCTTGAGCAGGTAGATTTGATCGCATTGCGGCATGACAGAGCTAAGAAAAGCCACGTGTTCAAGCCAATGCCGGTTGGCCCCATGCCAACTCCTGATTGAGTCTGCGTTTTTTCTCGTCCACCTGCCGATGTCTTTTTCCCGCTTGGCCAAGATGCTGTGGGCCGATATCAGGCCGTTGGCTCCTGATAGTTTCACCTCGTATTCCTCCGCCAATTTATAGCGCGCGCCAAACAGGAGAACGAACAGGGCCTGCAACATCACAACACTCAGCAGCCACTTGGCGCGGCCCTGCTTGCGGCGGAGCACCGGGCGCTTGGGGGCAAGAAAATTAACCGCCAGCCCGCGCTCATCCACGAAGCCAAGCGCCAAGCCAAGCGGGGTCAGTGCCCGGGTCGCGTCGGTCTCCTTCTCCTTTGGCAAGCGGACTCCGGTGGGGGGCGGCATTCGTTTGCAGTCGATGTCCGTTTGAACCCGAATGATGTCGCGGAGATTGTCCTCCAGTCCGGTGCCGCCCGCGACGTACAGGTGCTCCAGCGGCTTGAACGCCTCCGAACCTTCGTAGCTGTGCAAGCAGCGGATAATCTCCTTGGCTGCCTGCGTGATACAGTCCTGCCCAGCCGCCTCGGTCACATCCTCCGGCTCTTCCAGGTTGACTGATAATTCCCGGCTGAAAACCAAGCGACCATCAATCAGAATGTCCACATCCACCTCATGACGACGAACCGAGATAAGAACAACGGCATCACCGTTGATTTCGGGCACACAGGCCTTGAGTGCACGAAAGGAAGCCAACGGCCGCAGACCAAGCCCAGTCAGCGTTAACCCGGCTGACTCGGCGATTGTACGGTAGTGGTTCACCGTGTCCCGACGCACGGCAGCCACAAAGACGCGGGCCATGGTATCGGTAGCCGCCCCCCGCTGAAGGGCTTCTTTTTTGGCAGCCTGGAGTTCCTTTTTGGTCGGCACCTTGGTGACCGTGAAATCGATGACCGCGTCCTTCTCGGGGAATGGAAGTTCGCGTACGGCACGCATATGCACCATCGACGCCATTTCGCCGGCGTCCTTGAGAGGTGGCAACAACAGTTCCTTCAGCACGGCTTCGCCCCGGCGCGCGGCCATGACCACTGTGCCGGGTGAGATGTGCAGTGACTTGAGTTGCCGGGCGATCCACTCGCCGACTTTTCGGGGGTTGGCGAGGTCAAAATCCTCCCCCGGCACGGGGATCACCTCGACGCGCTTGACCCGGGTGCTGCCGGGTGTCTTGCCGGTGACGACCTGCACCACTCGCAACATTCGCTGGTCGATGTCCAGCGCCGTCACGTCGCTCCTGCGGCTCAACCGGGAGCGGGCCCGGGTCAGTGCGCTTGGCCAAGCGCGGCCGCTGGTGGTCAGGGTGTCAGCCATTGTTTGTCATGCTCATTTCCTACCGGGTGGCAAACGGATACGGAGCACCCAGCTTGGTCAAGTCCCGGAGATATAAAACCCGCGGCTCGGGGCCGATCAAATCCACGATGGCCTCGAGCACGCGGTACCTGCCCGAAGGCAGGGCGTAGCCTATCACTTGGACGTGGAATTGAAAACTGCGTGCTGTGATGAGGGGCTCGATCTGCCTGAACTGGCCGGCGTCGAGCAGGCTCTCCTCCAGCAGCCAAGCGATGGAGCGGCTTGCCTCGGGGCTGAGCCCCTGGCGTGTGGAGACGATCACGTTGGCCAAGGCCTC
>ENA-ORDI01001084-ORDI01001084.1-marine-metagenome-genome-assembly--contig:-NODE-1084-length-15698-cov-8.967928_pt1 | contig 15698 bp, 13 predicted proteins | sample MGYA00248628_ERZ508525 | MGnify/ENA primary metagenome ERZ508525 (study PRJEB26195, sample SAMN05422138) | marine metagenome | isolation source: East of Porto Seguro, South Atlantic Ocean | place... | reverse complement strand
ATAAAAGGTGCTAATCCTCAAATCTTTATAAGTGCTCTATCTTTTATTATGGGATTTATTCTTATCGGAACAACTATCAGGGGTGGTTGGCAGCAGAGACCAATAGATTGGGGACATGCCATGTTCAGCCACAATCAACTGGCTAATCAGGCAGCTTTAAATCCTGTGTTTAATTTCGGCCGGTCACTCATTCAATTAAACTCAGAGAAAAATATTTCCAGAATGGTACAATTTATGGAAGACAGCACTGCTCTTGCCATAACCAGGGATATTATTAAAACAGCAAATGAATTTTTTTTAGACTCTACTTCATTCAATAGAAAGATTAATAATCCGTCTCCAATAAAACCCCATATTTTCGTGGTAGTCCTTGAATCTTTTTTAGGCAACTATTGTGGATTTATTAATTCTGATTTAAAAGATGTAACTCCCAACTTAAATAAAATAGCCAATTCAGGTATTAATTGTATTCGAGCCTTTGCAACAGGAAAACGGTCCGCTTATGGATTAAGCTCCATTCTGTGCTCCTGGCCGGCACTTCCGGGTTTTCCCCTCATTTCTCAGCTTGAATCCCAGGGGGGAACTGAAACTCTTGCCTCCCTGTTAAAGGAAATTGGTTATACTACAAATTTTATTTATGGAGGAGATGCCGACTTTGACAATATGAAAGGATTTGCAATCACCAACGGATTTGACAGGGTCATTGATCGGGAAGATTTTCCCGGAAATACTCCCGGCAACATATGGGGAGTATATGATGAGTATGTATTTGATTTTGCTGAAACTATTCTCAATACCTCCCAGACTCCGGTATTTATTACTTTATTTACCACCACCAATCATCACCCTTGGGAAGTTCCTGAAAATAAACAAAACTTGATACCCCATTTTAAAAACGTAGAGGTGAGAAATCCTGATGTCTTACGCACCATGGCGTATACTGATTTAATTATTGGGGAATTTTTCCATGAAAATGAGTCCAAGGAATGGATGCAGAATTCTATCTTTGTTTTTATTTCTGACCATGGAATCAATGAATTTGCCGGGATGTATGAGGATCCCAGAAATGCACATATCCCTTTCATTATTTATTCGCCTGCAATTATCACTAAGCCGATGAAGATAAACGAGGTTACCGGTCAGATAGATGTCGTACCCACATTACTTCATTTGATAGGGTATCCCAAACCATTCAATTTGATGGGTACAAATATTCTCTCGGATGATTATAATGGCGTTGCCTGTCGAATTGTAAACGATCATTGTATGTGGTTTGAAGGAGATTATTTATACATAGAAACATTTAATCAAAATCCAGAGTTGTTTCAATATAGTGGACTTTATGATTATCCGTATTTACCCGTACCAGAAATATCAGAGTCCTATAAATCTATTCAAGCAAATTTCCATGCTTATCTTCAAAGTGCTTATTTTCAATTTAAGAAATAACCCTCCTAATTTCCACATAATGAGATATTCATAATTTACTACTCAATATCAAATGAAATTGACAGTCTCCATTTTTCTGAAAAATTGAAAATCTGAATAGCCGTATATTTCATATCTTTAATACTAGTGAATTGAAAGCAAAAACTAAAATATTTATTACAGGTGGAACCTTCGATAAAGAATACAATGAAATCACAGGTGAACTGTATTTCAAAAGATCACACATGTATGAATTATTGGAATTAGGTCGCTGCCGTTTAGATGTGGACATTGAAACCCTCATGATGGTGGACAGCATGGAAATGTCAAATACAGAACGAAACTATATTATCCAAAAATGTATTGAGGAGCCTGTACAACAAATTGTAATTACCCATGGAACCGACACCATGGTAGAAACTGCCAACATGCTGGCAGAAAAAAATATTGATAAAACTATAGTTCTCTCGGGTGCTATGATTCCTGTCAAATTTGGCAGCTCCGATGGTTTGTTTAATATGGGGAGCGCCCTCTCATTTGTTCAAGCATTACCGCCGGGTGTTTACATTGCCATGAACGGTCAAATATTTGATCAGGAAAACGTAAAGAAAAATAAAAAAATGGGTATCTTTGAAGAATTGGAGTCAATAAAATGAATATTATACAGGGATCCACAGCATTATTAATTGGGTATTTATTCGGTTGTTTTCAGACCTCTTACTTTATTTCGAAAATGGTGTCCCAAAAAGACATCCGTGAAATTGGGTCTGGTAATGCCGGCGCCTCCAATGTAACATCTGAACTGGGGTGGAAATATGGCATACTTACTGGTTTTGCAGATGTACTCAAAGCCTATATTCCAACCCAAATAGTATTATACATATTTCCTGGAGCCTACCAGCCATTAGATCTCATAGGCTTAGCTGGTACCGGTGCAGTGCTGGGGCATATTTACCCCTTTTTTCTAGATTTTCGTGGTGGGAAAGGTGTTGCCTGTTATATCGGAATGCTCCTAGCAATTGATTGGCAAATCGGTATCGCCATTATAATTGGACTGATACTATTAACCATTATTACAGATTATGTTGCCGTAGGGTCAATTTTTCTATATATCATCATTCCAATATTGGCCTATTACAGTAAATATTCCGATGTTGTGGTAGGCTGTGCTATGGTTCTGTTGGTTGTGGGAATGATAAAACATTGGATTAATGTACAGCGAATTTTGAGTGGATCAGAAACAGGATTGAGGTCGGTATTTAAAAAACATTCTTCAGGAGAGTAAAATGGCAGATATTAAACCATTTCGAGGGTATCGTCCTCCAGCAGATTTAGCGTATAAAATTACATCTCCACCCTATGATGTGATGACTTCTGATGAAGCTCGGGATAGGGTGCAGAATAATAATGATTCCTTTCTTCGGGTAATCAAACCAGAAATTGATTTTAATTCTGGGGATGAACCATCAGGAGACGATTTACATAACCATGGGAAAAGTAATCTTCAAAATTTTATTGAAAAGGGAAATCTCGTCCAGGATGCCAATGCATGTCTATATCTGTACCAAATTTCAATGGGAGATCATACCCAAACAGGCATTGTGGCAGCGGTTTCTATTGATGAATATAATAATGGACTGATCAAAAAACATGAGTTTACTCGACCGGAAAAAGAGGATGACCGTACCCGTCACATTGAAATTACCAATGCCAATACAGGACCGATATTTCTTACCTTTCGAAACGATGGAAAACTGAAAAATGTTACTTTAGAGAATTTAAATTCTCATCCAGATATTTCATTCACCGCTGATGATGCTACCTTTCATACCCTTTGGAAAGTTGAAAATAAAATCCAGGTTGAGCGATTAATTGACTATTTCCAAGCAGTACCAGCCTTGTATATTGCTGACGGACATCACCGGGCAGCCTCAGCTGCACGAGTGCAGAAACTAAGGGAAGATGCCAATCCCAATCATACCGGAGATGAACCCTACAATTATTTTCTCTCAGTTATTTTCCCCCATGATGAGATGCAAATTCTGGATTACAACCGAGTCGTAAAAGACCTAAATAGATTAACGGAAGAGCAATTTTTTGAATCGGTAAATGTTAATTTTGAAATAAATCCAATTCCCAATCTCCCATTACCGATTCCCAAAAATAATTATTCCATGCATATAAACGGCAAATGGTACCAATTAGAAACAAAAGATCACATCAAATCTGATGACCCAGTTGAAGGATTGGAGGCATCTATTCTGCAAAAATATCTGCTCACTCCAATCTTAGATATAGATGACCCCCGCACCAATAAACGCATTGATTTTGTAGGGGGAATTCGAGGAATGAACGAACTGGAAAGACGTTGCCAGACGGATTGCGCTGTGGCATTTGCATTACCTCCCGTTTCCATCGAACAACTCCTATCAGTAGCCGACTCAGGACAGGTCATGCCGCCCAAATCCACTTGGTTTGAACCAAAACTCCGGTCCGGTATGGTAGTGCGCTTGTTGGATTGACATCAGTATATGATGAAATTCCGCTACCTCATTCTACCCATTGCAACCACTCTACTCATTTGGGTACTCAATACCCGAATAGGTACACTTCCCCCATTGGGTAAATTCCTTGATCCATTTCATGGCTATCTTGCCTTGGTAGATTCGGATGATCTCAAGCGCCTTCACATGGATACCCCTCAACTTGAATCACCGGTTACCGTCATTTTTGATAGCCTGCGAATTCCTCATATTTTCGCCGAAAATGACCATGACCTCTATTTTGTTCAAGGGTACATTATGGCATCTGAGCGACTGTGGCAAATGGAATTCCAGACCCACGCTGCCGGTGGACGAATGAGCGAAATTGTAGGTGAAAAAGCATTGGGTTATGACCGATTCCAACGACGGGTCGGTATGAAATTTGGCGCAGAAAATTCTCTAAATGCTATTGAGAAAGATCAACAGTTATCACCCATGGCAGATGCTTTTACGGAAGGTATTAATACCTATATTGCTTCACTGCCAGAAGATCAATATCCTCTGGAGTATAAAATATTGGATTATGCACCAGAACCTTGGACACCCCTCAAAACCAGTCTGCTGCTAAAATATATGGCCTGGATGCTCACAGGGCGAAACACCGAACTCACCTACACCCGTATGTGGAATGAAATGGGCCAGGATGTTGTAGAAGAACTTTTTCCTATTTATCCCTGGTTTGTAGATCCCATAATTCCCCCGGGAACAAAATATGATTTTAATCCTCTGCCACTAGATCAACCTCCCGATTTGTATCAATCCAAAGCTGACAGAGGGAATATTATTACCCAAGAACATGAGGGCATCGGCAGTAATAACTGGGTGGTTACCGGTAGCCGTACAGAATCGGGAAATGCCATACTAGCAAATGATCCCCATTTGGGATTAAACCTGCCATCAATCTGGTATGCCATGCATTTAGTGAGCCCATATCAGAATGTTATGGGGGTATCACTCCCTGGTGCCCCTGGTATTATTACAGGATTCAACGATTACATTTCATGGGGTGTGACAAATGGTTATGATGATGTGATGGACTGGTACGATATTCAATTTAGGGATTCCACAATGACTGAATATTTTCATGATAATAAGTGGAAGCCCACCCGAAAAGTTGTGGAAAAATTTAAAATTAGAGGTGGAATGACTTTTAGTGATACCATCACTTATACACATCATGGTCCGGTGGTTTGGGATACTCCCTATCAAACTTTATCATTAGGAGAAAAGAGTATTAGAAATTCAATCCGTCAGGTTTCTACAGGCCGGGCATTGAGATGGTTGGCTCATGATGAATCCAATGAATTACGCACTTTCTATTTACTGAACACAGCTGAGAATTATGATGATTATGTACATGCACTTGAATATTTTAACTGCCCTGGGCAGAATTTTGCATATGCAGATGTAGAGGGTAATATCGCCTTATGGCATGCGGGGAACAACCCTGCAAAATGGGAAAAGCAGGGCATGTTTATCAGCGATGGAACGGACCCTCGGTACGATTGGCAGGCAGTGGTCCCCCATGAACAAAAGCCGCATATAAAAAATCCAAAACGGGGGTATATTGGTTCTGCCAATCAACATCCTACCACATCAGATTATCCTTATTTCCTCAGTGAGTTTTATTGGGCAAGTTTTCGCTGGAATCAAATCCATACACGGTTGGATACACTGCAGTCTGCCACGATAAATGATATGCTGGATATTCAATTAGATAATCGTTCTGTATTTGCAGAAAAAACCATGCCAGTTATTTTGAGAACATGGAAAAATCATCTGAGGAATGACTTAGAAAAACAAGCCTTCACCATTCTTTCTAATTGGGATTATGAAATGGATGGTCATTCTCCCGCCCCAACAATGTACAGATATTGGTATGCTCTCTTGGAAGAATTAACCTGGAAAGATGACCTTGGTAAAGATAATGAAAATTTTATTTGGCCTTACCGGGATAAGATGATGGAATTTATTTTGACTGATCCTGAATCCCATTGGTTTGATGATAAAACGACCTCACAAACAGAAACATTTTCTCACCTCTCCCAACAAGCATTTCATATAATGGTTTCAGAATTACAAAATAAATATGGCGATGCTATTAAGAGTGATTGGATTTGGTCAAAATATCAGGGGACGGATATTAACCATATTGCTAATATTCCAGGCATGGGTGTATTGGATTTGCCCACATCTGGCGGAAGTGATATTCCTAATGCCACAGGTACTACCTTTGGTCCTTCCTGGAGATTTGTAGTTGAAATGGGAGAGAAGAAAGTAGCTTATGGAATTTACCCCGGTGGACAATCAGGTTTCCCCGGAAGTATCTATTATGACAATATGGTGGATGATTGGGTGGAAGGTATTGCATATCCCCTATCTTTTTCAGATAATCCTGCAGAAATATCAGGTGTAACCATAAATTTGGGAAATGGAAAATGAAACGGATTCTTTTAATTTCACTCATTTGTTTTTTTGGTCTTCCATTTACTCCCTGGTGGATGTTTTGGATCATACTTGGCGTGGGCGGATATTTTGCTAATACTTATAGAGATGCTATAAGAATTGGCATTACTGCCGCAACCCTCACCTGGGGTATCAAGCTGGGGATTGGAGTTTTCACAGGCGGCTCAATTCTTATGCAGCGAGTTGCAGATATGATGGGTTTGGGATCTTCGCTTTTGCTGATACTAGTTACCTTGGTTTTAGCAGTAATTATGGGTGGGCTCAGTGCAGTAAGTGGGCATCAATTGAAAATGTTATTTCTTTCACCCAATTCAAGTCCAAAAAACATGTAACCTTTCCAAAGGTTTATTGCATCACTTATTCCTTCTCCGGACCCTTAATCCACAAAAAATTATGATGGTGGTAAATCCAATAAATAATCCTGCCTTCTGCCGACCAGGATAATTTATGCTGCTATTCGTGTGCATAATGAAATCATCATTCATATAATCCTGTAAATCGAAGGACCAGAAGAGGGTATCACCAGCAGAGGAGTCAGCATTAGTATATTCCAAAACTCCAGGGAGGATGAGTTGAAATGAAAAACTATCATCAATAAGGTCCAGCGTTATGTGCAGCTCATCTTCCAGCAATTTAAAAATGGAATCCATTTCATTGTAGAGGTGGGGTGATGCGGGCTGCATAATAATGTCTAATCCCATATTCTTGTAATAATCAATTTCTTCCAAAATAGTAGAATCACTTACCATTTCCAATTCATTATTTTTCCAATTTTGTAATTCAGCAGTAATGATTGGACGAGTATTCCATTCTATTTCGGCTTGATTTAATGTTTCTGTTAAAAGATACATAAGGGCTTCTTTAAGCCACCCCACAGGTGGATTTTCTGTATCTAAAATGAAATGTTCAACCTTGGGGTATTTACTGCCCACATTGCGTCCCCCAATTTCAGCATCAAAAGAAAAAGTTTCCCTGAAAATCCAATTAAAATACTTCACCTTAATTTTATGTTTTAGCAAGGATTCTATATAAATTGAATCCCCTTTATAAAATGTACTTGGAAAATATTCATTACGTTTAAATAAACGGTGGGCGGTGTAGTCAAAAGATTCAGCTTCATTATTTTCTAAAGTAGAATTAATGGTCCATTTTGCACCAATTGGAAGAGGAAAATCAAAATCGGTGAGGTCATTTTTATCCCCATGACCTTTGTACTCTACTTTATAACTTCCATCAGGTGAAACAGTAAAAGAGAATTTATGCTCAACACAGGAGAAAAATAAAATGAGTACTAATAGATGTCTTTTCATCATTCTTTTTTTAATAGTTATAGATGGTATTAAAATTGGTCATCAGTATTTTCAAGTTTAATATTTCTATCTTATTTGCACACCAACCGGTTCCACCACATTCCCTCGGTTTAAAAGAAAGTCCGGATCAAGTGCCGCTTTGGCTGAACGTACTTGTTCAGCAGCTTCTTCACCATAACATTTAAGAAAGTCCGGGCGTTTGCGTTTGCCAGTTCCATGCTCTGCAGAATAAACACCATCTAATTCCGCTGATTTTTCTATTATCTGATGATATACTTCCAGTGCCTTGTGCTGTTGTTCTTTGGTGGGAATTAAATGAAAATGCAGATGGCAGTCCCCCAAATGGCCAAATAAGAGATACTCAATATCTGCAGTTTGTAGTATTGAATGAGTTACATCTAAAAATTCCGGAAAATTATCTGGTGGTACAATGGTATCTGTCAAAATACTCCAGGTATCCAATTGACGTGTTTTCTCCAAAGCATTAGAAGGGATGGAGTGCCGCGCTTCAAAAAATGTCTGCCAGTTTTGGGGAGTATTCAGCAGCAGAATCCCATCCTCATGAATACCACAATTTGATTTTGTCAATATATTTAGCCAGTCTTCGGCAACATCTTCCACAGTTTCATTATAAAGGGGAATCTGCAGATAAATCCCCACTTCAGAGTTGGAATTAAATAATATTTCCCGATGATCCATAAAAGTTTGACAATTATATCCAAAATATTCCAGGGCAGTAATTTGGGATAAATCCCCATTGAAATGATTGCCTATATACTGATGAAATCGGACAGCATCAATTTCATTAGGTAGTGTGAAAAACATGTCTAAAAATTCATCAGGCATTTCTTTAAGTCTAAAAGTAGAAGATGTAATAAGCCCAAAAATTCCCTCTGACCCTACCAAAAGGTCAACCAAATCTACGTGCCCGTTTTCATCTGAGAATGGTCCGCTGGCGTTTTTAATATCCGGGCGCGGATAAGATGGGACTTTAACATTGACCTCACCATCTGGAAAATCAATTATGAACTCCCCATTCTCTGAAATATAATCTCCTCGCTTACAGGAAATTTTAAATCCATTAGGAGTTAGAAATTCCAATCCTTCCGTCCAATAGCGCGTAGCTCCTGCAGGTCCCGGAATAAATCCAGAAGCATTACAAGATAGCGTACCACCCACCATAGCTTCCTTCCGGCTAGTGGGGTCCACTGGATAATGCAATTTATTATTCGATTGCCTCAAGGCTTCCTTTCGCATATCTTCCAAATAAATACCCACCGGAGTTGTGATTGTTTTTGAAGCGGAATCAACCTTAACCTTTGGCTGTGTCATTTTTTCAATTGAGAGGATCACTCCTCCTTCTGGTGTGGCACTACCCGTTAGATTGGTTCGTCCTGCAGATATTGTCAGGGGAATTTTTACACTCTGGCAGCAGCGCAGTAACAATGCACATTCCAGCTCATTTATCGGACGGCATAGAACTTCTGCATTTCCGTTTATGTTAGAGCAATCCCGCTCATACCCATTTACAATATCTAAATCAGAAGTAATATCAATCTGGAATTCCAATGAGAGAAATTCTACCAATTCTGAAATGGTTGGGATTTTCTCCGCCCAAACTGAAATTTTCTCAACGACATCATTTCCTAAAATGGAGTGAATAGGGATTCGGTTATTGCTCATATAATTAATAAATCTTGAGTTTCAATTTTATCTAACTCTAACTGCCTGTTAAATTACTCCCCAATTAATAATTAATTTTAATGAAACTTGACGGACTTGACTTTTTAGATTTATCCAGCCATTTATCAGAAAATGAAATCATGGTTCAGCAATCCACACGGAAATTTGTGGATAAGGAAATAATTCCCATTATTGATGAACATTTTGAAAATGGCACCTTCCCTGATAATCTCACTTCAAAAATTGCAGAAATGGGATTCTTTGGAATAAACCTTCCAAAAGAAGATGGTGGCGGGGGAATGAACAATATTATTTATGGATTAGTCTGTCAGGAAATTGAACGGGGTGATTCAGGTATCCGTTCCTTTATTTCTGTGCAGAGTTCTCTGGTAATGTATCCCATTCATGCTTTTGGCAGTGACAACCAAAGGAAAAAATGGCTTCCACTTTTAGCAAAAGGAGCTGCAATCGGTAGTTTCGGTTTGACGGAACCAGATAGTGGCTCTGACCCCGGCAGCATGAAAACATTGGCAAAAAAAGTGGATGGGGGCTTTATACTCAATGGCACTAAAATGTGGATTACCAATGGAAGCAATGCGGATATTTCCGTTGTCTGGGCAAAGACTGACGATGGAGTTGTGAAGGGCTTTCTGGTTGAAAAAGGAATGAAAGGCTTTTCAGCCCCGGAGATGAAACATAAATGGTCACTAAGAGCATCCAACACCTCAGAACTTATAATGCAGGATGTATTTGTGCCGGAAGAAAACTTGCTCCAGGGGGTTGAAGGATTAAAAGGTCCTCTCAGTTGTTTGAGCCAGGCACGCTACGGAATTGGCTGGGGTGCCATTGGATGTGCACTGGCTGTATATGAAGCCTCCCTTAAATATGCCAGGGAACGCATTCAATTTCAAAAACCTATTGCCTCCTTTCAGCTGGTACAGGAAAAGCTGGTGTGGATGCTCACCGAAATTTCCAAGGGTCAGCTTCTGGCTTACCAAGTGGGAAAAAATAAAGATGCCGGTACAGTGACCCCTCAGCAGATTTCCATGCTGAAACGCAACAATACCTGGGTGGCCCGGGAATGCGCTAAACTTGCTCGTGAACTCCACGGTGCCAATGGTATCTCCGGCGAATACCCCATCATGCGGCATCTCATGAATATGGAATCTGTTTATACCTACGAAGGCACGTTCGACATGCATACGCTGATTTTAGGACAGGATATTACGGGAATCCCGGCTTTTAGATAATTTATTTCTCCTAAATTGGTTATCCTTAAAACAAAAAGTCTCATTATTAACTATAAAATAAATAATTATGTAAAACGTAATTCCCTGTTAATTTATATTTTAAATTACTATTATTCTTTGTCCAAATGAAATTTGCTAATGAATTTACCCGGAATATTTTATTCTGGATTCAGCAAAAACATTGGCTACTCATCATTGCCATTTTAGGCGTAGTGATGTATCAACTGCCATACCCGGAGGGTATTTCTCCTTCAGGATACCGCACATTAATTCTGAGCATTATTGTCATTTCCCTAATCATTACCGAGCCGGTTCCCCTGCCGGCTGTTGCTTTGCTCATCGCTGTTTTGGAAGTGGTATTTCATATTGCTCCTCCGGCAGAAGTTGCAAAATCCTATATGAATGATTCCGTCTTTTTTATTATGGGTTCGCTCATGATGGCTGTGGCAATTGTTCATCAAGGCTTGGATACACGTTTGGCATTGGGAATCATCCGCCTTACCGGAAATAAAGTGAAAAATATTGTCTTGGGATTCACCTGTATTTCGGCACTGCTCTCATCCTTTATCGGAGAACATACGGTGGTGGCCATGATGCTTCCGGTGGGACTTTCACTGGTGCGAAACTGCGGAAAGAACAAACCCATTCCCAATTTGACAGCGCTGATTCTGTTCAGTATTGCCTATGGATCAACGGTGGGTAGTATTGGCACACCATCAGGGGGAGCGCGAAATGCCATTATGCTGGAATACTGGCGCGCAATTACCGATAGTGGGCTGACACTTACCTATTTTCAATGGATCATTATGGCCTATCCCATGGTGATAATTGGAATGCTCAGCACAACCTTTCTTCTCCAATTGGCTTTCAAACCCGAATTCAACCGAATGGATACAGCTATCCGCCGCCTTAAAATTCAGGTAGCGCATAAAGGGAAAATCACCGGCAACGAATTTTTGACTATCCTGATTTTCGTTATTGTGTTTCTCTGCTGGATTTTCCTCAATGAGCAGTATGGCTTGGGAATAATCGCTATTGGCGGTGCATTTTTATACATGGCAACGGGATTGGTAGAATGGAAGCAGGTGAGCCAAAATACTAACTGGGGGGTAATTCTCCTTTTTGCCGGCACTATTTCTCTGGGTGTGCAGATGAAAAACACCGGTACTGCTCTATGGATTGGAAATTCACTCATGAGCCTATTTTCCCCATTAATTGATCAATTTACTATGATTCCCTATATACTGAATATTTTTCTCACTATGCTTTTGTCAAATATCATGAGCTCCAGCGGGACTGTGGCGGTGTTGGGACCCATTACCTTGAGTATGGGGGGTGATCCTGCTTATATGGGTATGACCACAGCTATCTCATCGGCATTTGGTTATTTTTCAGCTATCGCAGCTCCTGCCTGTATGATCATTTATTCTTCGGGTTTAGTAAAAATGACTGATTTTCTAAAAGCAGGCTGGCGAATGGCTATAATGTCAACCATTACCCTGTTATTGCTTTACAAATTTTATTGGCCTCTTATCATTGGCTTTACAAATTTTAAATAGGAAATAATTATTATGAAATTTCTCATCGCACTAAAAAATACCACAGATGAATCTAAGAATATTCTGGAGATTGGCTGTAAAATTGCAGAGGGATTTTCTGCGGACTTAACCATTTGTTATATTGGCAAACAGTCCAGGGCGCTCATTGAAGGAGATGTAAATCTTGCTCGCCAAACTCTTTCTGAATGGAATATTCATCATCCCGGTTTAGAAGTTTTGGAATGGGCATTTAACATTCTCAAAGAAAAGGGCTTTGCTCCGGACTCCGAGTTTAATATTAAAAATCTGGTAGAAGAAAAGGGGCGGATTCGAATGGTGCTTCCTAAAACAACCAACTATCAAATCCGCCTGGTGCTTCGTGAAGGTGATCTTTTATCTGAACTAAATAAGGAAGTGAAACATGGCGAGTTTGACATTGCCATTATGGGTTCTCCCAGACGAAAACGTATGACCAATAAAATTTCTCAATTTTTAGATACCAGTATATTTTTTGTGAAAAATTTTAACCCTAATTGGAATTATAAAATATTACTCTGTGTGGATGATTCACGGGCAACCAAACGGGCGGTCATTTTAAGTACACGAATTTCTAAGCAATTTGATGCTGAGATTATTTCGCTAACTGTGAGCAAGACCTCCTTTTTTGGCAAGGGCTACCGGAACGCCCACACTTGGGCCGAGCGGTATTTGAAGCGGGTGGGAATCCCATTTGAGTCTAGATTACTTAGTGGAAATCCAGTGGATGTGTTTGTGGACGAAGCTGGTGAGGATCATATAATTATTATGGGTAAAGCCAAAGGGAATGAAATCCTAAAATTTATATTTGGTAGTAAACCCATCCACACTGCACAACGTTCCAACTGCCCGGTGTTGATGGTGAATTAAAATTGAATTGGATTAAATTGTAGTGGCACAATCCATTTTGCCACTACACAATAATCCTAATCACTTTTCAGTCTGGCAATTCCAACAGATGCCAAAAGAGGCTGGATTCATCTTACTGCAATTTTTACACTCCCACTGGGTACTCTCTTCAACATCCCCCAACATTTTATTTTCGTAGTCTTTTACAATTTTTACTGCCTCCTCAAACTGATCTTCGTTCACCTTCACTTCAACCTGGGCAGCATCAATGGGTAGACCCCCTATTCCTATGGTAAGGCTTTCCCCTGCTAATGAAACTTCAATACCGGATTGCTCCAGCAACCCCTTGATTAAATGGGCTTCCGGGGCATTGGCTGCGGTGTACAGGGTTTTAATCATCTGATATTCCTTTCCATTCATTTATAATTAACTTTGGTATGGGATAACTGAGAAATTTACAATGTTCTAAAGGGAATTTGGTAAGAGGTTTTTAAATGAGGGACAATTTGTTGGGGCACAATGCCCGCCATAGGTGGATAAACATTGTGCCAATCCAATACTGTTACCCCAATATCGTATTCACTATGAGTACGATATCCAGAATATCAATATTGCCATCCTGGTTCATATCGGCTGCCCAGAGTTCGTAATCGGTGGGGTTTGGGTTGGCGCCTAAAATAATATTCACCGTTTGAATCACATCTAAAATATTGATGAGGCTGTCATCATTTACATCGCCGGCAATTCCTCCTGTACTGCCAATAAGTTCTTCTAAAACATACATCATCCATTCGGTGTCAATTTCATTATTAGCGTATTGGAGGATGCCTTCCTGATCTACAATGAAATCCCGGGGATATGGAGACCCATCATTAGGAAGGTAGTAGTCATCATAGGTGTAACCTCCTTGCGGGCCACCCGGACTTCCGGGATCAAAAATAATAGGGAAAGTGAGACTGTTTTCTTCTACAAAATTATCTATTTGGTCTTGGTTGGAAGTGTTGATAATACCTACCATAATAACTCCATCTCCCTGATACTCCTGCCAAATAGTGGTTTCCATATCCGATAACTCCGGACTGCAGACGGGTCACCCAGGGGAGAAAAAGGCGATAACCACTATCTCTCCCAAGTGGTCAGATAGTTGGAAACTCCCTGTACCGTTGGCCATATAATCCAGGTCAAAATCAGGAGCAGGTTCACCGATATTTGCGCCGTCAATATTTCCGTTAGTCTCACAGATAATTTCAGGTTCGTCAGCATCATTGGAGTAAATCCGGTAAGCCCCAGAGGCGTTGGCATTGCTAGCAGTATAGATAATTTCTACTGTTTGCGTTTCTCCCGGATTCAGGCTAGTAAGGGGATTTATCACAGTAAATTCTGAATTGGTTGTATAGTTATCTGTATTTGTAAGGGTTGTATTTCCATTATTTATAATATCTAGCGAGAGGGAATAGGAAGCACCATTTTCAACATAGGGGTAATTCAGTTCCCAGGTACTAAGATCAATATCCGGTCCCGCTATTGCACCAAATTCAAAAACTTGTACGGATGCCCATTCAGCGGAATATATAAATTCTTCTTTGGCTGCAATGGCCATGGTGCGGTTGCCCGTATTTTTATACCCAACCCTATTAAGAGATTCTCCGTTCCATTCGAGCACTTCCACATCATCCCAGTCGGCCACAGCCAATTTATTACCAGATAATGCAATTCGGTGCGCCATGGTAGTAGTGTTATAGTTATCCAAATACTGTGGGTTTTGAGGATCAACTAAATCATAAATATCAACTCCATCTGAACCCAGTGCAGCATAGAGATAGTTGTTATAAACTACCAAATCTTTCACCGCATTGGTTGTTTGTACCTGATTTATAAATGATGGTGAGTGAATATCATTTACATTTACTATCAGAATATTTTCATCATCAGCGATATAGGCGTAACCGCCAGCTAAAGCCACTGCCCAAGCATTATTGGTTACAATAGCTGAGGTTTGAATAGGGTTTGCAGGATTGGATATATCAAATAGTAAGACACCATCCGAATGAGCACAGACTGCCAATGTATTTTCTTCCAGATCAAGGTTTTCCAACAGAAGGTTGCTGGTATTTGAAACAGAACCCAGACTCTGGGGATTGGATGGATTAGAGATATTGACCACAAACAATCCATTTCCATTATTTGAGGTGAAATAAGCATAATTCCCCTCTGCTCTAACGCAGTTGCTTTGAGTGCCACCCCAGCCACCTCCGGATAGATTGAAATTTGTTAGATGATTGAGATTGCCTGGATTGGATATATCATAAAATTCAATTCCCTGGACCATGGCTGAAACAATGAGGACATCACCCACCACCTCTGCATCTAATATATGATTGGCAGCCGGGTTATGATAATCTGAAAGTGTTAGGTTTAATGAATATCCGAAAGAAAATAGAAAAAGAAATGAAATTAGGGGGAAAAAATGATGAATTCTCATTCGATTATCCTAACCACTTAATACAAGGTTTGCCAAAGTAACGATATCTAAAATATTAAGTGTTTCATCGTCATTCATATCTCCCATAGGGTTGTATTCACCGGCAAGAACAA
>ENA-ORDI01001080-ORDI01001080.1-marine-metagenome-genome-assembly--contig:-NODE-1080-length-15749-cov-6.172154_pt1 | contig 15749 bp, 10 predicted proteins | sample MGYA00248628_ERZ508525 | MGnify/ENA primary metagenome ERZ508525 (study PRJEB26195, sample SAMN05422138) | marine metagenome | isolation source: East of Porto Seguro, South Atlantic Ocean | place... | reverse complement strand
AAAACCCAACATAATGCCTCTATATGTTTGTGTTAGTTACTGATATTATTAATTATCATACTCTATAACTAGACAATAGTAAAACATTATTTAAGAAAATTTAATTAAAATGGGTTTTTAGAGATGCCCTTATATTAACGTTAACATTAATTTTTGATTTAGTCTTTGAAACTGGAAAGCAAATTGACAAATTTCAACTTAGAAATATAAATGAGCAAACAATGTATCGGGAGCATTCGGTCCGGTTCGGGTGGTCAGAGCTTACCTTTTAGTCCTGCTGTGCGTGCCGGAGATTTCGTTTATGTATCCGGACAGACGGCCATGAACGATCAGGGAGAGATTGTATCAGGAGGCATTGAAGTTCAGGCACGTGAGGTTTTTGAAATCATTAAAAAAATACTGAAGATGGCCGGTTGCGGGATGGAAGACGTAATAAAAGTCAATGTGTGGTTGGATGACACACGAGATTTTTCTGGCTTTAATCGTGTTTTTACGGAGTTTTTTACAGAAAATCCGCCAGCTCGTTCAACTGTGCAATCAAAGTTGGTTGTCGATGCCAGGATTGAAGCCGACGTGGTGGCTTACAAACCGCTTTCTTAAGAAAATTTGTGAAATATTTTCTCCTTTACATATGATGCATTCGTAAATAGTCCAAAAACCGTGTCATTTCGAGCGAAGCGAGAAATCTTTTCTATGTTAAGCACTAATATAATTAAGATTTCTCCCTACGGTCGAAATGACAAATTATGGGTTTCAGGGTTTTTAGGAAACCGTTATTAGTAAGAGTTTGTGCTTTTACCAGGGAAGAAGCCTGAAACAAAGAGATTAGAAGATGGATAGTTTTCTGAAAATTAAATAGAAATTAAGAGCTTTTTGTGAGCTTTTAATCGGCTGAATGGTGAATGTTCATTATCAGCTTTTCATCCCTCATTCTAACAGATGAGGACGCTGACGATACATGCATGGATGCGGTTTCGAAGGCATCAATAAACTCTCACATGCAGTGAGGGTTGTTTAACACGCGATAAAGGAGGACATTATGTCTTTGCGAGTAAATCATAATATGAGCGCAGTAAACGCTCACCGGAACGTTGTAAGAAATTCCGACGCTCAAGCAAAAACCATGGAGAAACTTTCTTCTGGTTTAAAAATTAACCGTGCTGCAGATGCTCCAGCGCAATTACAAATTTCAGAGAATATGCGTGCGCAGACTGCAGGACTACGCCAGGCCATTGATAATTCCGAGATGGCTGTTTCTCTGATGCAAACTGCAGAAGGTGCGTTGGAAGAAGTCAGCAGCGCACTGATTCAGGCACGTCAGTTGGCTGTTCATGCAGGCAACGAAGGTGTCAATGATCCGAATATGCTCCAGGCGGATCAAAGTGAAATAAATAACATCCTGCAGCAAATCAACCGTATTGCGACAAGTACGCAGTATGGACATAACTATTTGCTAGACGGAAGTCGGGCAGGTAACGGGGTAACTACCGGAGCTAATCTGGAGTTTGTCGATGCAACTACTGAAGCACACAGTTCCGGTGTGGGAGGTTATGATATTAGCATCGATCATGCGGCAAGCCGTGCAAATCTCACCGGTTCAGTAGCTTTAACTCAAGGGGTTATTGATTCCGGAGAGCAAATTACTGTTTCGGAAGGTGGTAGGACTGTTAACTTTGTAACACAAAAAGGAAAAACAGTCGAACAAACCCTGAATGATCTGGGTACGGCAATTAATGATGCCGGATTAGCGTTGGATCTGATCCGGCCTTATCCTCCATTAACTGACGGAAACGCGCCACAGGCCATTTCATTCAGACACAAGGAGTTCGGCAGCGAGCACACCTTTCAGGTTGCAAGCAATACTGCCGGACTTGTATCAAATGTGGCAAATACAAACGTAGTTGTTACAAATGGTACTGATGTTGCCGGTGAAATAAACGGTGAGCAATCGATCGGTAAAGGTCAGATTTTGACAGGTGCCAACGGTTCCGGTACTGCTGAAGGAATCCAGATTCGTTATAGCGGCGAAGCTGCACCTGCTGGAGGAAAAGCAGGTACGGTTACTTTTTCGCAAAACTCATTGACCTTCCAGGTTGGAGCAAATTCTGATCAGCATGCGGAAATATCGATGAGAAGCATCAAAACCAATGATTTGGGTCGAGGAGAGAATAATAAATCAAATTTCAAATCCTTATCTCAAATCTTGGTGCTGAACGCGGATCAGGCTCAAGACGCAATCCGGGTTATTGATCAGGCGATTGAAGAAGTCAGTGCGAGTCGTGGTTCGATGGGTGCATTCCAGAAGAACAACCTGGAAAGCAACCTGAATTACCTCCGGATTGCACATGAAAATTCAGTGAGTTCGGAATCAGTAATTCGTGATGCGGATATGGCTGAGGAAATGGCGACATTTACCCGGAATCAGATCATGATGGAAGCAAGTACTTCTATGATGGCACAGGCAAATCAGAATTCAATGACTGTGTTAAAACTGATTGGGTAGTTTGTTTCAGCGGTGGGCATGAAAGACTCATTTGTTTTTCTGTCCACAATCCCCATGCAGAAATGATTAGCGCCCTGTGTTGCGAAAGTAATACAGGGTTCCTGCCTCACTCCCAACAATCAAATCCAAATCACCATCATTATCCAAATCAACAAAGACCGGATTTCCGCCAACAGGTAAATTCAGTTCTTTAAAATATTCCGGATTAGGTTTCCAACTGATTGAACCTGTCTTTTTCGGATCAATTTGAAAGCTGATTATTTTTCCGGAATCTGAACCAATAATCAAATCCGGCAACTGATCATTGTTGAGGTCTGCAATTTGAGGTACAGAACCCAGGCCCACGTCCAGGTTTAAATATTTCCTTATTTCAAGCCGGAAACGAAATCCGGCACTGCTTTCTGTCCGTACATATTTGTAGAGCTGACCTAAAAAATTTCCAACAATAAGATCATTTAGACCATCGGAATTTAAGTCAAGCACGGCCGGCACAGAGTTTCTTCCGCCTGTCACACCTATAAACGGTGTAGGATTGTAGACGAATTCTGCGATCTCAAAACTGCCTTTATTTTCCCAATACAGAATACTGCCTTGTTGATTACCTACAAGCAGATCTAAATCTGCATCACCATCCAAATCCGCAAAAACGGGTGCAGAATTTCTTCCTCCTTGATATCCCAGAAAGTTTTTGTCTTCCAGAGTCCATTTTGCATCAACTGAGTTTTGTTCACGTCGGTAATATCTCAGTTCGCCTGCTTTGTTACCAACTACTAAATCCAAATTATTGTCACCATCTACATCCATAAATGCCGGAAAAGCACGACGACCAAGTTCAAGGTTTCCGTACTTTGAACTGACAAATTCAAATTTTGGATCAATCGGTTCATTTTCTACAGGGTCTTGTTCGGCAACAGGCGCGTCAAAGTCAATCTTAGTCTCAGTCTGTTCTTCTTTTTCCTCTTCAACTTCCAATGTGTTTTCTGAGAGAACTAGCATATTTTTCTGCTTCGCCTCTTCTGTTTTGAATACACCACCATTTTTCCAATAAAGCAGATTGCCTTGTTTATCACCCAACATTAAATCTGTTTTGTTGTCTCCGTCAAAATCAGCAAAATGTGGTGTGCTGTAGCCGATGCTTTTTATGTTTTGCCAGTGTTCAGCCTCCAGCGTCCATCCACGCAGTGCAGGTGATCTTTCAGGTGGAAGATGACTGACTAGACTTAAAAAGCCTTCTCTACCACCGACAACAAGATCAGGGTGTTCGTCTTCGTTCCATTTCCAAAAAGTAGGTGCGGAGTTGGCTTTCATTTGAATTCCGGAAATACGCGTGTTACGCAGAACAAAATGCGGCGCGGTTTTGCTGCCTTTGTTTTCATAGTAAATGATCAAGCCTTTACTATTACCAACCAACAGGTCCAAGTCCTCATCTCTGTCCATATCCTGCAATAAAGGTGTGCTGAAACTACCGACATCGATTTGCGAAATATTTACATCGTGGACAATCCAATTTGGTTTTTTATCAGTTCCACGGTTGAGTAGCCATTCTAATTTACCACGCTGATTTCCACTGATTATGTCTAAATCACCATCGCCATCAATATCTGTTAAAACAGGAGTACTGAATTTTCTTTTGTTTTTTTGCAGGGCAGGGAAATTGACGGGGTACCAGTTTGTTCCAGTCTTTGCTCTATTTTCAAAAGCAAAGATCTCTCCGGAACGACTGCCAAGTAAAATATCGAGTCGCCCATCTTTGTTCCAGTCGCCGCTTGTGATGAAGGAATGGCGTTCACTTCCGCCAAGATTCTCTATCTTGAAAAAATTGCGGCTTGCTAACCAAAGTTGATTTCGAGTTATGATTCCCTGTGATTTAAGTTTTTCAATTTTTTCATCTTTTATTCCATTTTCCGATTTTGTTTCGCCTTCCTCGTTTTCAGCATCTGCCTGTATTGCTTTGTTTTCAGGGTCTTTTTCATTATCATCGGGAGCCTCTGACTTTGCTTCACTTTCTTTATTATTATCAGCATCTTCTGCAGAAAGAGAAACTTCCAGCAGATTGGCATCAATACTGAGATCAGGCCGTAAAATAAAGGGGTGCAACTCTTCGATGCCAGCTAGCTTAGAACCTTCCGGGACTCCGAATGAAGCAGCAAGAGTGGTCAGACATTCCGGTAATCCTTTTAATTGATTGCAGGCTTGTGTGAGGATATTTTGAAATGAAGCGGACTTATCTAGTTTAGCTAATTGAACGGCAGGTATTTTACGCAACATATCTATTAAAACGTCGTTGTTCTCATAATAAATAACCATCGAAGAAGATGTTCCCAAAAATAATTCTGGAAAATTATCTTTATTCAGGTCATGGAATGTAGGAGCAACATTGCCTCCGGTATCAATAAACTGAAAATGCTTTGATATTAAACTCCATTTTGGCGCAAAGCGATCTCCGCTATTCAAATAATAATTTATTTTTCCATTTGATTTGCCAACAATCAGGTCCAAATCATTATCCTGATCCCAATCCACCAATTCTGGCACAGCATCAATCTGCGGAGCAATGTCAGCAAGTAGTTCAGGTTGATATTTGCAGCGTAAATCCGGTGGATTCGCAACATTAAATTCCGGACAAAAAACTGCTTCGTCTATCATTCCGGAATTAAAATAAACATGAATTTTACCGGATCTTGTTCCGACCAATAAATCAAATGCACGGTCACCATTTACATCCGCAAAACGGGGAACGCTGTTGCCTTTGAATTTCAATCCCATGTAAATTGGAGTCTTCCGGAAAAAAACCGGACTGAGCCGGTTTCCTCTATTTTCGTAATGAAAAATATGCCCATCTTTTGAACCGATAAATAAATCAAAGTCTCCATCATTGTCTATGTCTACAAATTCCGGAGCAGCATTTTCTCCGACATCAAGGATAGTTCTTTGCTGGGTTGGATTGCTTTGCTCATCCACACCTTCATGAATTACAACGAAATCTTCTGTTTTTAATTTGAAAAGTGGAGACGATGAACTTCCTTGATTTACAAAAAAAGCGATGCGTCCATCTGCTTTTCCTACAAAAAGGTCATCGTCTCCATCATGGTCAATATCAACAAAACGTAACTGACTGCGTGCGAAACTGCGTGTGTAGAGCAGCTTCGTTTTACCTTCCAGTTTTCCGTAATACTGTGGTATCCAGTTGTATGACAAAGCAAGTGCATCTTCTTCCGCAATTGCTTGTTCAGGAGTCCCCTGCAATAAAAAGAGGGCTAGGAAAATCAGTGAACTAAACAAATAATTAAATTTTTTTGAAGCCCTGAACATGAATCACAAGGATTAGAAAAAGGGGTGGGAAAAGAATAAAGTTGATTAAATCCGCTTTAGTTTTAAATTATGATCTAAGTGGTACTGATCCTTTTAGTAACCTGAAAAGTTGATTTTAGGCGCCGGATCGTGTATAAATTTAAGGTATTTTTTCATCAACGAAATTTATAGTTTCTCGTACAACATGTCAACTTAAATTTAAACTTGGTCTAGTTGACGAAAATAGATTGCTAACCGTTTGTTTAAAAATATTATGACTCTTTTTTTAATGCTAGTTTGTTTTGCGGTTGTCGTCAGGTCAGCCTTTAATCACCTCAACTATCTTGAAATTGATACAGAATATATTTTGTCGAGCAGTCGCAGGGCCAACGAATTTTGTTAAAGACATGCTTCCTTTTACACTAAAGCCTTGTCTGTTACAGTACAAGCTCGGTATGTTTAATTAGTCTTAAAATTACTGAAAAACTTGAAAGCCGAGCGTTTAATTGGCGGCGGCTTTTCTATCATTATTCTTAGCAGGATATTAAATATGGAACTAAAAATAGAATACAGCAACATTCCTCTCAAAAACGAAAAACTGGATGCACTGCTGGTGTTTGTCGCAGATGATACAGACCTCAATGGATGCGGACTTAGAGAACTTCCGGATGAGTTAAAAAAGCAACTTGGTGCATCATTAAAGCTAAAAGTATTTAGCGGAAAGAAAGATAAAAGCCAGCACCTGATTTCAGGATATGCAAAAATTCCGCAATTATTGGCGATTGGAGTCGGTAACAAAAAGGAACTTGATGCTGAAACTCTACGGCGTGCGGCAGGTAAAGCAGGAAAAATGCTGTCTGCTCTGAAAGCAGACACTGTCGGATTTGTTGTAACTTCCTTTCTCCAAAAGGCATCTGGAACTGACGTGGGGCAGGTTTTGGTTGAAGGTCTAGGCTTAGGTGCTTATGAATTTAATGCATATAAAAAACAAGAAAATAATAAATCAAAAGTTAAATTGATCAAAATAATCTGCTGTGATCCTGAAAAACTGACTACTTTGAAGGGAATAAAAAATGGAAAAATACGTGCCGATGGAACAAATTTGGCTCGTACTTTAGGCAATACACCGGCAAATGATTTGAAACCTAAAGATTTAGCTGCGGAGGCCAAAAAAATTGCGAAGCTGCACAAAATGGAATGCACTGTCTTGGAAGAAAAGGAGATGAAAAAGCTTGGTATGGGTATGTTACTAGGCGTTTCACAAGGTTCACGGGAACCGGCAAAACTTATTGTTTTGGAGTATAATCACCAAAAAGCCACACAGACAATTGCTCTTGTCGGGAAAGGGGTAACATTTGATTCAGGGGGGATTTCACTCAAACCTGGAAAAAATATGGATGAAATGAAGTTTGATATGTGTGGTGCTGCCGCTGTTTTAGGTGCCATGAAAATCATTGGACAAGTCAATCCAAAACTAAATATTATCGCAGTCATTCCAACTACCGAAAATCTTCCTGGTGGTGAAGCTCAGCGTCCGGGTGACATCGTTACAGCGCACAACGGAAAGCGGGTTGAAATTCTAAATACTGATGCAGAAGGGAGACTGATTCTTGGTGATGCCTTGAGTTATGTTGTTAAGGAGTTTAAGCCTGACGCAGTGATTGACCTGGCAACTCTTACCGGTGCGGTAATTACCGCGTTAGGACATTTCACAACCGGTGCGATTACGAACAATGATGACTTGATGGAACAAGTCCGGAAGGCAGGAAAAAGTAGCGGTGATCTTGTTTGGCAGCTACCGAGTTTTCCGGAATACGGTGAATCCATTAAAGGAAAATACGCTGACCTGCAAAACATTGGTGGAGGTGATTCCGGAACAATTGTAGGAGGACTATTTTTAGAGCATTTTATTGATGAAACTCCTTGGGTCCATCTCGATATTGCGGGCACTTCATGGAACGTAAAACACATCGGTTACCAACCAAACAGTGGCGCAACAGGAGTTGGCGTTAAACTGCTGGTGGATCTGGTGCAGAATTGGAAAACTCTAAAGTAAGTGCGGAAAAAGTTGATTTTATTGAAGAATGAAAATGAATAAAAGTCGCGATACACAATACCATAAGTTGGTCAAAAAACTAATCAGCACGGAGCGAACAGAATTGCTGAATAGTGTTTTTGAACCGCTTAAACCGGTTGAGATTGCCAATATTCTGCTACAGTTAAAACTGCAACATCAGTTGGTAGTGCTGGAAAATCTCGACCGAGAAACGTCTTCTGAGGTGCTAAACAATTTGCAGGGATCACCGTCTATTCTAGGAGACATTATTAAAAAAATGTCTCCGGATCGCTTGAGTGACGCAATCGAGGACATGCCTCAGGATGACGCGGCAGACTTTGTTGGTCTCCTGGATGACGATGATGCTGATGCTCTGCTGGAGAGACTTCCGGAAAAAGATCGGGAAGAGCTGACGAATCTGCTGCAATATGATGAGGAAAGCGCCGGTGGGTTGATGACACCTTATGTCGTAGCCATAAGGAAAGACCAAACTGTTGCTGCCGCCATCAAAGAAATTCAAAAATTTATTAAAAAGAAGGGTTTCGAATTATTTTATACTGCTTATGTTGTCGATGAATATGATCACTTGATTGGTACAATTGGAACAACAGAACTATTATTGGCGGAACGGAACTCTTTAATCGAAAATTTGATGAATCCTGAAGTAGTAGCTGTTGACCAGGATTTGGATCAGGAAGAAGTAGCGCGAATTGCACAGGAGTACGATTTGGTCGTGGTTCCGGTAATAGACAATCATTTACGTTTAATAGGTCGTGTTACTCTGGATGATTTAGTGGACGTAATTGTTGAAGAACATAATGAAGATTTAGGGCATATTGCCGGAACGGGCGCTGAAGAAGTTACTGAAACATCCGTTTTGCGTGCTTCTGGCGACAGGTTGCCCTGGTTGCTGGTTGGTCTGTTTGGTGGTTTTTTGACTGCGATTGTGATGAGTCATTATGAAGATGCTTTAATTTCGCTTCCGGATGTAACGTATTTCATTCCACTTGTGGCGGCACTTGGTGGAAGTATCGGTATTCAGTCATCTTCAATTGTTGTACGCGGACTTGCTACAGGCGCGATACATACTTCTGATATGATTGTTCGTCTGTGGAAAGAGTTAAGGGTAGCTGTTTTGAATGGAATAGTTTGTTCATTAATTCTGGCAGGTATGTCGTGGTATCTGACAAATGATTTAGGAAGAGCCATTACATCCGGCGTCTCATTGTTGATTGTGGTTTGTTTTGCGGCAACCGTCGGTTCTACAATTCCGATTATCCTTAAACGCATGAATATCGATCCTGCCTTGGCGACAGGCCCATTTATCACGACGACCAGTGACATCATCGGAATTGCCATTTATCTCGGTTTTGCTTTTAATGTAAACTTTTCTCCACTTTTAAGCTCCTGATTTAACAATGCCTTTTCGAGATATTTACGGACAAGAGAAAGCAATTGAGTTACTGAACCAAGCAGTTCACAGAGAAAGGATGCCGCATGCGTGGTTGTTCACAGGTCAGGCAAATATCGGTAAATTCAAAACTGCTGTTGCTCTTGCACAAAAACTTAATTGCAGAAAAAATGGAGAAGATGCCTGCGGAGAATGTGATTTTTGTCTTCAAATTGCTGAACAAAACTTTCTGGATTATCAGGTATTGATTCCGGACGGAAAGTTTATCAAAATAGATCAAATCCGGAAATCATTGAACTGGCTTCATCTCCATCCGGATCAGGCAAAAAAACGTGTGATGATTCTTGATGGAGCACAGCATTTAGGGCGTGAAGCAGCCAATGCGTTTTTGAAAACATTGGAGGAACCGGCGCCGCATACCTTACTGATTTTAATTGCAGAATCATCACAACAGTTGCCGGAAACGATTGTTTCACGCTGCCAGCAAATTCGCTTTCGACCATTGTCTGCAGAAATTTCAGCACGCATTTTGCGGCAAACCACAGACCTCACAACTGAACGTATTCAACTGTTGAGCGCCTTCAGCATGGGAAGTGTAAATGGAAATCTTGCCTCACGTCTTGAAATCATGGAAATTGTTCAGAAAACCGCGATCCGCTGGTTGACTACTTTTTCTGCGGCAACGTTGGAAGAAATGCTGCGTACTTGTGAAACATGGGGTAAATCTAAAAATGAAGAGTGGAGTTTGCTGCTTGATTTTCTCGAAACATGGTTCCGTGATTTAACCTGGCTGCATCACGGTCTTCCGGAAGAAAAACTGATAAACCGGACTGTTATTTTTGAGGAAAGCCGCATAAATGCGTTGAGAAAATCTGCAGATCATTTTAAGCAAAAGCAAATTTATGACATCTTTGGACGAATTGCCCAATCAAGAAGAGTAATTGAACTTAACGCAAATAAGTCGCTCGCGATTGAATCACTCTGTTTGCACATGCACCGCAGCGCAGCATGAATTTTAAACCAGTAAATTTGAGCAAGTTATTTTTTGCGAAACAGAAGATATTTTGGCTGCTTCTCTTGTTCTGTGGACTAAATTTATTTTCAGTTGTGCCGGAAGCAATTGCGCGTCAGCCCACACCTGCTGAACTTGAAGCAATTCGTAAAGAAACCAAGCTTGTTTTTCAAAACTTTCTGCAACTCTGGCAGGAGGAACGCTATTTTGAATTGTACAAGTACGGCAAAAAACAGTCCAAAGAGCAAATTGCTATTGAGGAATTTGCGACACGGATGGTCGAATTGAACTGGGTTCCAGTAGGCTTGGTTGTTGATAAAAAACCTGAAATATCATATCGTTACCGAACATTACTTTATGTGAATGCAACTATCGTTTTTCGACATAAAAGTAATTTTGATTTGCAGTTCACAAAGCAGCAATCTTTTTTGCTGCTCAAGGAAGGTGGGAAATGGCGTTTCGATTTACTGCAAATGATCCGCTCTCCTTTTTATTCTCCTCCTAATTAGACACGATTTAATTTTTAAACTTCCTGAAAAAAAATGGCCGAAGACGATGTCAGCTTAGTCGGCACTCTGGAAAAAATTGTGTACAGCAATCCGGAAAACGGATTTTTGATCGGCACTTTTCTCATAGAAAATTCCATCCGGCCTATTACTGTCAAAGGCATAGTTTTCAATACCCATGAGCATGAATCTTTACGATTGAAAGGCTTTTGGGAGAATCACAAAATTTACGGCCGTCAATTTTCGATTCGTGAATTTATGCCAGTAGAACCAACCTCCACTGAAGGAATGGTACGCTACCTTTCTTCTGAGATTTTTAAGGGTGTTGGAGAAAAAACGGCAAAGCGCATCGTAAACAAGTTCGGAAAAGATACATTCAAAATTATAGATAATTCACCGAAATTATTGTCGAAAGTTAAAGGTGTAGGCCGGAAACAGCAAAAATCTTTACTCGCGGCCTGGGATGATCAGAGAGGTCTCCGTGATGTAATGACATTTTTACGTGGTGTTGGAATTTCACACGCATACGCACAACGTATTTTTGCTAAAAATGGCTTGAACAGTATTCCATTGATCAAAGCCAATCCGTATCAATTGACAGATATTCCGGGAATCGGTTTTATTACCGCAGATGGGATTGCCCGCAATCTCGGATTTGATAAAAATTCTCCGCATCGTGCTGCCGCAGGATTGCTCTACATGCTCGATCAACAGGCACAAAATGGTCACACCTGTTTTCCGCGTCCTCCTTTGCTCGAAAAAACCACGCAGGAACTTGATATTGATTCGACAATGCTGGAGTCATCAATCGTGCAGTTGCTTGAAGATCGTTTGCTGAATAGTGAGAAAATCAAAGATGCAAGCGGTATTGAGCAAGAATTGATTTCCAGACCGCGTTTGTATTTAGCAGAACGGCGGATTGCGGAAAATATATATCGAATTCTTAACAGTGAAGCCTATACGAATTTTGAAGGAGAATTTTCTCTGATTGAAGAGCAGGAGCGAAAAGTTGGTTTGAAACTTGATCCTGTCCAAAAAGAGGCTGTGGAAGCGGCCTTGCAGCATAAAGTGCTAATTATCACCGGTGGTCCTGGAACCGGAAAAACAACCATTGTGCGCTTTATGCTTGGGCTGATGCGTCCCAGAATACCGTCAATCGGACTTGCTGCGCCTACCGGACGTGCCGCTAAACGCATTACTGAAACCACTGGTGCCGCTGCATCGACAATTCATCGTTTACTGGAAGCAAGCAACATGGGTTTTCAGCGTGACCGGGAAAATCCGCTGGACCAGGAATTGCTGATCCTTGATGAAACTTCAATGATCGATACCACGCTGATGGACCATTTTCTGGAGGCGGTTCCTTCAGCGTCCAGATTAATCCTCGTCGGTGATGTTGATCAGTTACCTTCGGTTGGAGCGGGAGCTGTTTTATTGGATTTGATCGAGTCCGGAACAATTCCTGTTGTGCGTCTCGATCACATTTTTCGTCAGGCGGCAGACAGTTTTATCACAGTCAATGCTCATAAAGTTCGTCGAGGTGAAGTCCCTGATTTTAGCCGCTTAATTCAGAAAGATAATGCCGAAAAAGAACTGCTGGATTTCTACTTTATCAAAGAATCAAATCCGGAAAAAATTGTTGAAAAAATTTTACTGATGAGTACCGAGCGGATTCCTCAGCGTTTCGAACTTGATCCAATGCTGGAAATTCAGGTGCTGACACCGATGCACCGTGGAGTTACCGGATCATTACATCTGAATCGGAAACTTCAGGAAAAAATGAATCCTGCAGGAATCAGTCTAGAACATCGTGAACAGTTGTTCCGGATCGGAGACAAAGTGATGCAGCAGCAAAATGATTATGAGAAGCAAGTTTTCAACGGCGATCTTGGACGAATTGTTAATTGTGATCCGAAAACCAAAGAACTGCATGTTCAATTTGAACAGGAAATTGTACATTATAAGGCAAAGGAGTTAGACCAATTATCTCTGGCTTATGCGATAACGGTTCACAAATCTCAGGGAAGCGAGTATGCGGCAGTGATTTTGCCGCTTACTACACATCATTACATGATGCTGCAGCGAAATTTACTCTACACGGCAATCACACGTGGGAAACAACTGGTTGTTTTGATCGGAACAGAATCTGCAATCAGAATGGCAGTTGAAAATGAAGGCACAATGAGACGTTTTACAGGACTCCAACAGCAATTGTCAGAGCTGGGTGCCGCTCCATTATTTTGAAATGAAAGCAAATTAATGACAAATATTCTGCTTAGAAAAAAAGTGAGGCTGATTTGTCTGACAAATATTTTATTTTTGTTTTTTCCATTTACTTCTTTCTGTTTTGCGGAAACGGGAGTAGAGCCAAGAAGTGTTGTTTTAGCCTCTCACCAGCCCTTAAGCGGACCGGCGCAAGAATATGCTGATATTGGCAAAAGCGCTCAGGCATATTTCAAATATGTCAATGATCAAGGTGGAGTGCACGGTCGTTTCATTGATTTGAAAATAGTTGATGATCAATTGAAACCGAAAATGGCTGCTCGAAAAATTGCGGAATTGACAGTAAAAAATAATATTTTCGCAATTTTTAGCGGTATCGGCGGCAAAACTCATCACGCGGTTTATCCTTTGTTAAAACAGCAGGGAATGACAAGTTTTTTTGTCGGCTCCAATCTTCCGGAATGGACACAGCCCATTCGCGCGAGTGTGTTCGGTTTTATGCCGACCGCGGATACTGAGGCGCGAGTTTTGGGAAAATATCTGACAGAAAATCATGCGGGTGCGGAACTGATAATCTGGTATGCGGAAAAACCCGTGTATGTGAGAGCGGTTAAAGCTTTGACTAATAAATTGTTTGGAGTTTCCGCAAAGTTGTTACCGGGAAAAACCGGAAGGTTGTCTGCAGAATGGGAGCTAATCATTGAGCGTCAACCTGATTTGCTGGTTGCTTTGGGAAATTTTAGTGATCTGATGGATTTATTAAAAGCATCTCCAAACATAAATTTTCCAGTTTTTACAGGACACGCTCTTGCGGACAGTAGACTACCAAAATGGCTGAACGACTCTGTATCAGCGCGTGTAAGAGTTTTGACTGCATATCCTCTGACAGTTGAAAATGATCATCCCGGCAATAAATTACATTTGCAAGTGCTTAACAGCTACGCCCCCAGCATGACTGCCAGTCGTTGGACTCTCTATGGCCATGCAGTTGCGGAATTGATGGTTGAAGTTTTGCGACGTTCCGGACGCGGATTGACCAGACAAAAAGCAATATTTGCGGCGGAAAATATAAATAACTGGCAGGGTAAATTCCTCCCGCCAATCTCGCTTGATTCACGTAATCATCTCGTACTCACCTCTTTTCGTGTATCTCAAATATTACCTGGAAGGGTTAATCATCTGTCTGAATGGATAGACGGAAGATGAACAGAATTGCTTCTGGAGAGAGCCACATGGCGTCAGCATCATAGAAAGGGCGGTGAATGAATAAAACCTCCCAAAACGATATTGTCGCGGAGAAGGCCGATCTGGTAGATTTTCCTTTTTCTAAAAAAGCTGAAAGCACGGTCTCAGCTGCATTGGCCAACAATAAGGTTCTGGCGTTTCCGACAGAAACGTTTTATGGATTGGGTGGAAACGCGCTTTCAAACAATGTGGTTGAGCGAGTTTACAGCATCAAGCAGCGCTCCCGGAAAAAGCCGCTGCTTGTACTTTTAACTCCGGAATGGCTGCCTCGTCTTTGTTTGTGGAACGATTCGCGGATAAATGATTTGATGGCTGCGTTTTGGCCGGGGCCGTTGACCTTGATTTTAGCAGAAAATCCGCAACTGCCGAAACACCTCCGAAATGCTGATCAAACTTTGGCCGTGCGTTACAGCAGTTCTCCTGTCGCACAACGGTTAATTGAATTGGGGAATTGTCCGCTCATAGGAACTAGCGCCAACCTCGCCGGTATGCCGGAATGTTCTTCTGCAAATGCGGTTAGTGTTCAGTTGAAAAATCAGCTTGAGCTGATAATTGATGGAGGAGAATTGACGGAATTTCAGCCCTCGACTATCGTAAATTGTCAGTGCGAAACATTTGAAGTTTTGCGTCAAGGAGCAATTTCATTGACGGAACTGAATCAAATCTGTGAGGTGCGCTGATACTGATTTTTGCAGGATGTTTTCTTTTTCTTGATTAGTTTTTTGTGGGGGTCATTCTCGAAAATGAATGCATAAAACCCCGAGGAAAATTTTCTAAAACTGGTCAACATTCAAGCCTGAGTCAAATGATCCCGCTCAATGGGATAATTATAAAAATTCCCCCACGGCTCACATATTGCGTCGATACTGTCCACCGAGGTGGTATAGCTGCTGAGTGATTTGACCCAGCGAACAGACTTGCACCGCATCCATCAACACCTCAAAAAGATTACTGTTATTCAAAGCAGCATGACTAAGACGTTCCATCATGACGTCCTGTTCAGCGGCGTGGAATTGGTGGAACTTTGCCAAATCACGAATCTGCATAGACTTTTCTTCTTCGGTGGAACGCGCCAGTTCAATTTCAGTTTCCTCTTTGGGTGGATTCGGATTGAGAAAAGTGTTTACGCCCATGATCGGCAACTCTCCGGAATGCTTGAGTGTTTCATAATAGAGTGATTCCTCTTGAATTTTATTTCGCTGATACATCGTTTCCATCGCACCTAAAACTCCGCCGCGGTCTGAAATTCGTATAAATTCGGACAAGATCGCTTCTTCAACCAAATCAGTCATTTCCTCAATCAGAAAACTGCCCTGCAATGGATTCTGATTTGAGGCTTGTCCCAACTCTCGATTGATGATGAGTTGAATCGCCAGGGCACGTCGTACTGATTCTGTTGTAGGCGTGGTGATTGCTTCGTCGTAAGCGTTGGTGTGGAGTGAATTGCAATTATCGTAAATGGCGTACAGAGCCTGCAGAGTCGTCCGGATGTCATTGAAATC
>ENA-ORDI01001074-ORDI01001074.1-marine-metagenome-genome-assembly--contig:-NODE-1074-length-15782-cov-7.761732_pt1 | contig 15782 bp, 11 predicted proteins | sample MGYA00248628_ERZ508525 | MGnify/ENA primary metagenome ERZ508525 (study PRJEB26195, sample SAMN05422138) | marine metagenome | isolation source: East of Porto Seguro, South Atlantic Ocean | place... | reverse complement strand
TACTTTTTTACCATCCTTATTTTCCCCCTTTTTGAACTCAGGTCTTATTCTTTTCGTTAAACAAATTAAGTTAATAGTTGATTTAGTGGCTTAGGGAATAATTATGAAACATTATGCGGTAAACACAGAAGTAGAATGGGAATGGGGAAACGGTAGTGCAACGGGAAATATCAGAGAAAAATTTACCAATGATGTAGAGCGCACGATTAAGGGTTCGTCGGTAAAACGAGAGGCTAGCGACAGCGACCCAGCATATCTCATTGAACAGGACGACGGTAGCAAAGTGCTAAAATCTCACAGCGAAATTACGAAGTCGTCTTAATTTGTTGATTAATAAACCTAAACGAAAAATGCAGCGTTCTTTTTTCACTGATAGCGATGTCGTCAATATAGCGAAGTCGCTCATTGGTAACTTCCTGTTTAGTAATGTCGACGGCGTACTAACCGGGGGAACGATAACAGAAACGGAAGCCTACCGTGGTCATCAGGATCTTGCCATGGAAAAACACCTGTTGCGGCGCCCTTCTTCGATATCAACACTTAAAAAGCAAGGCGGCGTTGCTTACATCTACACCATTTATGGTTCTCACAGTATGTTGAATATTGTTACAAATGACGCTGACCACACTGATTCAGTTCTGATCCGAAAAATTAAGCCTACAGAAGGTGTAGACAAAATGCGTGAACGTCGCGGCGTGAACACATCATTGCGTAATCTATGTGACGGTCCAGCTAAGCTGACACAAGCTCTTGCGATAACACCTGCGCTTAATGGTGAGCCTGTAGTGAATAACACTTTGATTTGGATTGAGGAAAGTAACCATGCCATTGCTAGTAAACATATCACTAGTTCGCCTCGCATCGGCATAGACTACGCAAAAGACGATCAAACCGGTAAGCTAGGTGCACGGGATGACACAACCTTGCCTTGGCGGTTCACGCTTAGGTAGCGCACCTCAATTGAAACTACTTCGCAAAAGCGAAAGTCAGCTTGCAGTCGATGTATTTGAGCAATTTGTTTACCACCCTTGGCACGGCAATATCACCGTTAGCAATTTTTGATTCAACATAAATATCGCAGTCATCATATTGAATTTGCTGGCGAATAACGTAATCGTTGAGTTCGTCAAACAGGCTTTCTTTTAAAGGCACCATGCCAATGAACGCACCTGAGCCTTTTTCATCTACGAATTCTTCACGCTTACTAAAGTAAGCGCCTTCAATTTCTCGTTTTAGCGTATACGCCTGCATGGCATCTAATTTTGTTAAGCGAAAGTGCACGCTAGTTTGGGAGTCTGTCACTGGTTATCTCAGTTTTTCTTGAAGTTTATCTAAATGGCTACTGCTTTATTTCCACTTTCCAAGGCGGGTTCACTCTATTCTCTCCTGCCCAGTACAGCTTTATTTTGTTGCCAGATGGATCTCTTAAAATGGCCTCTTTCCAAAGGTAGCGCTGCTGCGTTGGCGGCTGCTCAAAACGAATACCTTTTTCCACAAGAGAGGTATACAACTCTTCTAGCGCCTCGTGTTCAAAATAGATCACACTGTGATTTTGAGCACTTTCGCTTTCTAAAGAGAGCGAAAAAGTGGACGAGCCTTCAGGACAGGTGAATCTGGCATAATGCGGTGTATCTACAATTTGAGTGAACCCAAGTGTAAGGTAAAACTCCACCGCTTCGACCATATTGGTAACGGGTAACGTAACTTGGTTCAATTCCATGAAGACCTGCTCCTTTTGTAAAATTTTGAAAGACACCAGCCAATCGGTTTACACCCAAAAGGCCAGCGTCCAGTTAATATAACCGTTACACTATCAAAAATAACGTGGCTGCTGTGGCCGCGCCCATTGTAAGGTTAAACTGCCGTCTTCGAGTTGGCGAACTCAACCACACGCGTATTTTTGCGCCTACCGCTGCCCAAAGCGAGATGCTTGGAAAACCAATCATGGCAAAAGCGGTAACAATCGCAATACCAGATTGGGTGTAGTGCTCGCCAGGCAGTGAAAACGTGCCTACGCTGGCTAACGCCATCATCCATGCTTTAGGGTTAATTAACTGAAATAATGCCCCTTCCCACCACTTGAGCGGCCCTTGGCGTTTGGTCGATTTAATTTTGTTTTCTACTAGGCCTACTGGCTCATCTACGGGACCAGTGGCAATTTTAAATGCTAACCATAACAGGTATGCCACGCCAAGTACTTTTAGCACACTGTACAGTACGGGAAATATGTTGAACAGCGCACCAATGCCCAGCAGTGTGCTTATCATTAGACCTGCAACACCAATTACAATACCCAGCATGTGCGGCAGCGAACGTTTATAACCGTATTGTGCCCCAGAAGCCAATAGCATCATATTATTCGGGCCAGGCGTTACCGTACTGATGAACGCGAATGTCGCAAGCGCGATGAGTAAAGATGTTTCCATGACAGTCCTTATGTGTTGAGGTGAGCAATGCGTTTCTTTAAAAGAAAGGGGTCGGTTAACCAAACGCTTGTTTTTCACCAACACAATACAATCATATTTTTGTATGCATCATACCCAAATACGCTTAAAAACAGCCATACAGTTTAGTCATGGTAACGTCTGTATGGTAGTTATTTCACCAATCTGTATGGTTAAAAGCTCCTGTCAATTAAGATATAGTTATCTGTATGCAGATAACTTCATAAGAATAAATATTGCGATGACGCTTTACGAAACATTAGCCAATGAACTTAAAGCCCAAATCGAGCGTGGTGTTTTTGAGGTGGGGAACAAGTTACCTTCGGTTAGGCAGCTGTCAACGGAGCATAAAGTAAGTATAGCTACCGTGCAGGAAGCATATCGAGTGTTAGAAGCGCAGCAACTGGTAGAGGCAAAACCTAAATCAGGTTATTTTGTCGCCCGTAGTATCTTAATAGATAACACCCCTAGCATGACGAAGCCTCCGCAACGCCCTATGGATGTGTCTCAATGGGAAGATGTGCTAGACACTTTGCTGAATACCTTCAATAAAGATCATGACGCTAAAACCCTGTGCCAGTTTCAGCATGCCATGCCCAACATGACTGCCAAAACCCTTAAACCGCTTATAAAACGCCTGCATGAACTCACCAAACATCGAGCCTTGGACGGCATGATATACGGTGACGTAAAAGGTGATGAAACTCTGCGAAAACAGCTAAGCCGATTGGCCGCAGCATCTGGCTGTGTGTTGCAAAGCGACGAATTCATTGTAACTTCTGGCTGCCAGGAAGCCTTATCTGTGTGCCTTCGCGCAGTGGCGAGCGCCGGCGATGTGATAGCGGTAGAATCCCCCGGATTCTACGGTGCTATGCAAGCTATAAAAGGCGCTGAATTAAAAGCGTTAGAGATCCCCACCGACTCTGAAACAGGACTAAGTTTAGAGGCATTAAAGCTAGCGCTTGACCAATGGCCGATCAAGACTATTTTAGTCGCCCCAACGGTAAATAACCCTCAAGGATTTGTTATGCCTGAGGCGAAAAAGAAAGCGTTATATGAATTGGCCAGAGAGTACGACGTAGCCATTATAGAGGACGACATTTACGGCGATATTGCCTACGCCTACCCTCGTCCAAAAACCATTAAATCGTTCGATAAAGATGGGCGCGTTTTACTGTGCTCCTCGTTTTCAAAAACGCTAGCGCCTGGTTTTCGCGTGGGTTGGATAGCGCCGGGAAGCTATAGAAATAAAGTGCTCCACGTTAAATATGTCAGTAGCTCTATGTGCCCTACTCTACCCCAATTAGCTATAGCCAGTTTCATTGAGCAAGGCGGTTATGACAAACATATTCGGGCTATGCGTCACCATTACCTAAGTGCACGAGACGCACTACGTTCAGACATTAAGCGTTACTTTCCCGCCGACACCTGTATTAGCTACCCTCAAGGGGGCTATGTGCTTTGGGTAGAGCTAAACAGCCGTTATGACTCCGTGAAGCTGGCTGACGAAGCCAAGCAAAAAGGAATTTATGTCGCGCCAGGGCAACTATTTTCGGCAACAGGTAAGTATCGACATTGCCTGCGTTTTAATTTCATTGATAGTACGCAGGCTGCACGCACCGAAGCTATTCAGCGTCTTGGTGAGATGCTTGTTGCACAAGAAGCCTAATTTTTTATACAAAGTGCGTAAACCCAAGGGCAGTTGATCCACATCAACGCAGGCTAGCCGTAAGTCCACCAAAATAAAACCATCCAAACTAACCTGTGAAACTTTGTATGCTTACGTTAGTGAATAATACAGATGCGAATGATGACATTGTGCCTGAAGCACACGGACTATACCGTCTGCATTTAAAGCCTAACACGCAAATGGCGATAGAGAATAAGCCCGTCTTCGGTGCGAATATTACGCTACATAGCAGCGTATTGAGGCACGATAATTTTGTGGCAACGCCAGATAATATATTAGGTTGGCTGGATCACTGCGGTTTGTCACACTTTGCAGTGAAAGCCGAGACCGACAATTCAGAAAGTGAAGACACGTCTGTACTTTTGCCTTCACAGTTTTTAAATGCCGAAGGCGGAATTTTGCGTGTAACTGCCCCCACTCGCATTTATCTAATCAGCAAAACCCCAATTGATATTAACAAACGCGGCCTGTGCCTTTTTACGCCAGTAAAATAACCACACAGAAATGTACTCTGACCCCAAAATTTTGGGGTCAGAGTACATTTATTTCTATTCAATCTCTGGGGTGGCGTTTGATGTGCTCTCTAGGTGCAGGCTAATCGCTTCAGACAGCCCGGAATAACGCTTATCCACCCGTTGAACCATGTGGCTAAATGTAGCGGTGTCAGAGATGATTAAGCAGCCGTCTTTAGCACGGGTTAACCCTGTGTACACTAGGCCTCGATGAAATAAGTTGGCGGCTTTTTCGCTATCAGGCTTAGGTAAAATAAGCACAACATGATTAAACTCAGAGCCCTGAGATTTATGTATGGTCATGGCGTACACAGTTTCAAACTGCGGTACTCTTGATAGCGATATGCTGCGCAACGCTTGCTTTTGCTCTAGCGTATTGTCAGCACTGTCTCCCGCATTTGCCGAAGCTTTCTGACTTGAACCGTTTTGACCCGAAGCTTGGCTATCCTGGTAAAACCACGCATATAGCTTTCCTTTGCTGTCAGGCCAGATTACACCAACCTCACCGTTTGATAGTCGTTGAGGATGATGATTCTTTACAATCATAATGGGCTGACCTTGATAGAAATGGCCTTCCCGCTTTCTGATTTTGTGCTTGATAGCATCGAACACCAAATTATTCAGGCCTTCTACGCCCATTCCGCCCTTGCGGACTGGGGTTAGCCACCTAACCACATTCAGGCGATTAAGCGCTTCTTCGGCACTGCCAGCGTCAAAAATAGGCAAGAAGCTTTCTTTGGCCAACTGTTGTAAATCACGGCCGCTAACCTGGAGTTCTGGCCATAGATGAACGCCGGATTGTAGTCGCGATGCCGTATTTGAACCAAGACCCGCACTTTCGTTATTGTCGCCAGCCTTATCGGTAATAGCGGCAAGTGCACCGCTTGCATCACCTCGCTGTATGGCCGTTGCAACTTTTGCCACCTGCCCTTTGAAGCGCTGCGGTGCTTGCAGAGTTGCTACATAGCTTTTTGCCTGCTCATCAACAGGTAACAGAGGCAAATGCGGGCACAGCGTAGCGATGTGCTGACGCATTAACGATGGCACGCCACCTAAAGAAAACGCGTTGTCATTGCTGTTTAAGCTATTTGTACCATTTGGCACATTCGCATTTTCGTCAAAACTTGCTGCCTCGGTACTAACTAGCTGCTCTAACACGTTGCCAAGCTCAACTGCTGGAAGCTGATCGGCATCACCGATAAAATAGAGTCGCGCATGGTCTGGTAACGCTCGTACGATGCGCGTCATTAGCGCTAAGTCGACCATACTTGCTTCATCGACAATGAGTACATCTGCTGCCAATTGATTGTGCTGATTGAACTTAGTCGATACACCGTGCTCGCGCAATCCTAGTAATCTATGTAGCGTCACAGCATCGGTAGGCACGTTGTTAAGCACTGTGTCGTCCAACTTGCCGCGAAGCCCGTCTATGCTGTTCATGATAGATTCGGTCATACGCTGTTGCGCTTTACCTGTAGGCGCTGCCAGCACAATTTTTAAGTTTTCATCGCAAGCCTGTAGCGCCAGTAATAAGCGCAATACAGTATAGGTTTTACCTGTTCCTGGCCCACCGTTTATAACGCAAAAGCGCTGCATTAGGCTTTTCGCCACCGCTATTTGCTGCCAATCTTGCCGATCGGTTGTTTCGGTAGGAAAGATTGCGGGCCAAAGTTGCTTTACTTTTTCGCTTGCCTCATCACTTAACGGCGTAAGCGCAGCTCGTTTTACAACATTGCGTGCTACTTCTTGTTCAAATTCATAGTAGCGACGGCTGTACAGCTTGCCGTTGCTATAGACAAATAGTTGAGCCACCTGCTCGTTAACCAGTGCGCTTTTTAAAATTCTAAGTAACGGTGTTAGTTGTGGCACGTCAACACCTGCTTTGGGCGCTTTTTCCTGCTCGGTTTGTTCAACCAGCGTCAGTGAAGCAGCCGCCGCCCCATTACTGCTATGCTCATTCGTTTCAAACGCCAAGGCTGCCTCTTGTTCTGCGACTACCTCTTTAAAAAGCGTCGTACCCGCTATGTCTTTTAGATAGATACAGCTGTGGCCATTGCGCTGCATATACGACAAGTATGCTAAGATCCCAGCCCAAATAAACTGTTCTTCTTGCTCCAGTTCATCAATAAAGCCAAATTCTTTTGCGACAAATTTGTCGATCGCCTCGATGCCAAACAAGTTATCAAAAAATGACGGTACAGAGTGTTGATTGCTTTTCATTATTTTCCTTTGCTTTAGCCTCTATGATGTTGACTACTCGTCATCGAAACTAAACTGCTGCTGACCCGAAGACGTTTGTTCCAAAGGCTGGTGAGAGCTGCCTGCATTCGAAGAACTATTGCCTTGCTGGGCATCGTCTTTGCTCGCAAATATCCCGTCTAATCGATTGAGTACAGACGATGGAACATCAGTATAAAATACCCCTTCCCCGCGCTCGTTTTCTGGGTGCATACCGCGTAGATACAAGTAATACACTCCACCAAAATGCATATCTGGGTCGTAGTTAGGCAGCGTATTCTTTAAATAGCGATGTAGCGCCAAGCAGTAAATTAAGTACTGAAGGTCGTAAAGGTGATGCTGGTTATTGTGAAACAGCGCTGTTGGCGTGTAGCTATCAAGGGTATCGCCAAGCCAGGTTGATTTGTAGTCTGCCACATAAAACTGACCGTCATGTTCAAAAATCAAATCAATAAACCCGTGCATCATTCCCTGTAATTTAGCTGTGATTAATTGAGGCGCTGTTTCCATCTCGCCACCAATAACGTCAGCCACGTTTTTTCGATGAGTCGCGAGTACTTCACGAAGCTGAGTCCATTGCGTGTCGTTCATTGGAAAATAGAATTCGGCTTCGCGCAGGGTTTGCGCTAAGGGCAAATCACTCATACTTAGCTGCATATTGGGATACAGAGGCGTCTGTAGCGCTTCTTCTAACCATTTATAGAGTAGCGGCGTTCGCTTTTCATCTAACCCGAAGCGGTTAACCAGTTCCTTACCCGTTTCTTCCCAATCGGGCGCACTAAAGTCACTGTGCTCTAGAATATCGTGAAGTAAATTACCTGCGCTCGCACCTTTCTCTAGGGTAAAACGCAGATCACTTTTACTTACCGTACTTTCAATACCTGCCGAGGAATTGATGTCTGCATCAATTGTGCCCATCTCACCCATAAGGGGGTCACTTGCATACACTTCTTCATCTCGAATGGTTTGAAGTACTGGCACATTAGGAAGGGTTTGACTCAAGGGCTCTGTTGTTGCGCCGGACTCTGCTGCTGTGCCTGTTTCAACGCTTTGGTTAGCACCAACCGTGGTTAAACGGCTCATTGCTGAGAATGAATACAGTCGCCATTCTTCGCTTGCCGTGCCGGTAAATTGCAACGCGGTAAGCTGAGGTAACTCATCTTCTTGTTCAAAGCCAGTATACACTTCCTCAAACTCATCACCGTCGATATGGCTGGCATGGGACGCTTCTTCTTCAGCAACACGGTTTAACACACTCGACCAATCGTTGTTGCTGCCGTCGCCACCTACACCGAGTGCTCGTGCTAATGCACTTCTTTCATTGTTAGTCAGCGGTACAACGCCCATGTAACAGCGATGGGCAGCTCGTGTTACCGCCACATAGGCCAGTCGCATGTCTTCCGCTTCGCTCTCGCTTTGAACGCGAGCTATGGCCTGTGGCGTCTGCCCAAGCTGCATTTGTAAATCTTGTTTTTCCTCGTCGTAATAGGTAAATATTTGCGATGTAGTGTTGCCGTTTTTAGCGGCGTCTCTGTAGCCGGTGGCAAAAGGAACAAACACGATGGGGTACTCTAGCCCTTTCGAGCCGTGTTGAGTAATAAGTCGAATAAGTTGGCTGTCACTTTCAAGGCGCAAAGTAAGCTCTTCATCGCTTTCAGGCTTATGAATTTGCTTATTCAACCAGTCGAGTAGCTGCTCTGGGCGCTGGTGAGTAGTGCTAGCTTTTTCCAGCACTTCGGCCAAATGCTGATAGTTAGTAAGGGCGCGTTCCACGCTGTCAGCATGAGGTTGATAGCTGTCTTGCATTAAATACAGCAGCACACTCATGCACCCTTTTTGCAGCCACATATCCCGCAGCGACAATACCTTGTCGATAGCCGCATCCCACTGCGCGTCATCTTCATGGTATAGCAATTCAATAAGTGTTTGGGCACTATAACCCCAAAGCGGTGACGCCAAGCTCGACGCTACTTTACTGGTGTCGTTAGCATGCCAAATACCGTTAAGTAACCGCAGTACATCTTTGGCTTCGGCACTGGCAAATAAGTTACTGCGATCGCTTAGATAAACGCACGCCAAGCCTTTTTGCTGCAGTACACTTTTGATAGCGCCAGCTTCGGTCCTGTCTTTCACCAAGATAGCGATATCCTGAGGCTTAACAGGCGCGGTGCCACCATTGGCGGTTTGAAAGTGCGCTTCGTTCAATAAGCGGTAAATCTCTTGCGCAATCCACTGAGCCATTTTGCGACGCATAATGTGGGCGTTTTCTTTGTCGTCCAAACACATGCTAACGTAGTTCATTGCGCTGCGTTTCGTTACAGCACTTTTCATTACACCGCTCTTCATTACAGCACTTTTCATTACATTGTCTTGTTCGGCAGGGTCGATAAGTGGCGTTTTTGCCGCGGCCGCTTTAGGCGTAAATTCGACTGGGTTGTATTTGATATCAAAACCAAACACATCGGCAGGTCTATTTGATGCCACAGGCGCGCCATAAAATAACCGATTATAGGCTTTAACCATTCCCTCAACCGAGCGCCAGTTGGTATTCATCACCCAGCGGTAATCTGCCTGCCTACCCGCTTTTAAATAGGTAAAAATATCGCCACCGCGAAAGCGATAAATCGCCTGCTTGGGGTCACCTATCATTAATAACGCACTTTCGTTAGCATTCTCAAGATTAGGATAAACTGCGTCTAAAATCGCGTACTGCTTTGCATCGGTATCTTGGAATTCGTCGATAAGCGCTACGGGAAATTTTTTGCGAAGTTCAGGCACAAGAGTATTATTTGGCTTCACCACTTCGTCGGCGAGCATGCGAATAAGATCGTCGAAGTCGATAACGCCAAGCTGTTTTTTCTGCTTTTCAACGCGGGATTTGATGAACGCAATGGCTTCAACCACCAGCTTGAATACAGGCACCTTACTAAGCGCTTTGTCTTTTTCACCAAATGCTTTTTTAAGCGCCCCTGCAAAATCTTTTATAGGCGTTAAAATCTCTTTTACGCCAGATGAATTTCGCGCATATCGGTTACCTTTAACAAAGGCTTCCGCTTCGGGCGGCGGAAGATAATAACTTTGTTCATCCACACAAGAACGCAACCAAGCTTTAAGTGCAGCCAACTCCTGCGGCCGCTCTTTTTTATGGGCCGGTGTTTTGATGAGCTGTTCTACCAATAGCCCTTCATTGTCTTCTACGCTTTGAAGTAGAGACTTCACGTAGGCTAAAGACGTGTGCGGCGCTTCATCTAGCTGCTTTTTACACGCCGCCTCAATATCCTCTTCACTAAGCAATATTGGGGTCAGAGTACTTTTAATGCTGGCGTTAAACTCTCGCAGCAGTTTTTCAGGTGTATGCCAGCCAGACTCTGCCAGTAGCCTAAACTCGTCCTCACTTTTGCTAATTTTTCGAATGAAGTCTTCGGCAGCTTCAAGGTATAAGTCGCTGGTGTCATTGCCCAAGTTAAGCGACATGGCAAAGCCGCTGTTAAATGCTAATTGGGTAATAACATGCTGACAAAAGCCGTGAATAGTAAACACCGAGGCTTCATCAAGCTCCAGCTGCGCCGCTTTTAAAAGTGCCAAACTCTCGTCAATATCACAGCTATTAAATAAATACTGATAAACCGGGTCACAGCCACTGTCTATTTCATTGCCGTTATCTTTGGCTTGCTGCCAAATAAGTAGAGCTTCTCTTAGTGTTGCCGCAATACGCCCCTTTATTTCTTCGGTCGCGGCTTTGGTGAAAGTCATCACCAATATTTCTTTGACGGTGAGCTTTTTTTCAAGCAATAGACGCAGATACAAGCGCGTAATATTAAAGGTTTTACCTGTACCAGCGCTGGCCTCAATAAGGTGGCGCCCTTTTAACGGCATAGCGACTACATCGAGTAATTGCGCTTCAGTGCCGCTGTGGTCGTCGGTTTGCGGCTGAGATTGTTCGTCTATAGGGTTATCAGAGGATGTAGGGTTGTAACTCATAGCTTCTCCTCCTGAGACGCATTGTTGACCATGGCGAGCAGCACAAAAGCACTTAAATGCGGTATATCATTCCAACTCACGCCCTGAGGAAACAGCCAATGTAAGTAAGGGTTGCTTGCCATATCGGCGCTGAACTGCCCGCTACTTTGTTGCCAGTCGGTTAATGATCGCTGTAACTCTATCGAGTCAAAAAGTGCAGCGGCTTGGTCCACCGCCTGTTTTGCTTTTTGGTGTTTTTCACTTGTCGTTTCGCTAGCTACAGCGTTGTCTTTATCAGTGAACGGACAAATCTCGTCAATTGCATGTTGAACTTGGCTAAGTATCGCTTTGTCGGTTTCACTAGTCCCGTCCGCACTCTCTAGTAGCGCATGCAGAATGTCGGTAAACATCTCAGGCTTTATGCTTTCCACTACAGGCTTAGTGTCTGAATTTCTGGTCCCGGGCATAAAAGTACCGAACAAACTTAAATGAACTGGTGTCGGCGCCGTGTAAACTGCCATATAAAGCTGTTCAATAAACAAAAGTAAACGCACAGCAGTTTCGCGATCGTAAGCGGAGAAGCGCTGCTTTTTCAAAATGGTTTCGCCCTTTTCCCAAGCACACGAATAGATATCCAGCGGATAGTTGCTGTAGCTGGTTTCTTCATCGCTGCTTGAAAAAACTAATTGTGAGATGAAGAAACCCAAAGCGCGATGTGCGTCAATCTTGCCTGCACAAAGCTCGACTAGCGCGTCACTGCCTAATAAAGCCGATGAAGTAAAGGTGATGTATTTGCCTTGAAAGTGCGCTTTTTTAGGCTCCGCGTCGTGAGGACCCATGGCCTGACTCAATGCCAACGCCCCTTCTTTCCACATTTCAACTTCATCTCTGGCAACGGGGTTATTGGGAATATCCCCTCTAAGCGACGCAAACGTGATCACTTTTTCACTATAGGAAAGAGAGGTGACATCATCTTTCTCTGGCGCAAGGCGCTCTGCAGACGAAAAGATAGCATCGAGCACCTGGTAGCGCAGCAGCGCATTGGTTTCAAACGGCTCGCTATTTTCAAGTAGCGTAAACGATTGAGACAGATTCACGCCCAGCCGTTGGACAGAAAAATACTCCAGCGGATCTTTGAAAGCTCTCGCAACTTGAATACCTGATAGACGAAGCGATTGCGTTGATAGTGCATCAGGTGATGGCGCTAACGTTGACGTATCCGCATCATTGGTAGAGTCATTGTCTGCTTCGTCGGTATTTAATTTCGTTTTTTGTAACGCGTCAGCTAACCGTAACCACCCTGTTTCGTAGCTCGGCAAGGTTCCCGTAAAGCCTTCTTCACTAAACGGGTGTAGCGGCGCATTAACGCTGTACTTTGATAACTCCAGTGCGTAGCTGTTTTCTAGCATATCCATGAACTCAGCCAATACCAGACTGGGTTGTCGCTCACTGTTATTGGTAACGTCGTTCCCTTGGTAACTTAAATATAAGCTGTCTCTGGTGGAAATAATGGCTTCTAGGAATAAATACCTGTCTTCCAAACGCCGTGAGCGGTCACCGATTTGGCGGCCAGCACCTGCCATTAAATCAAGACCCAGCGGGCTTGATTTTCTGGGGAATTCACTGTCGTTCAGCCCCAAAATGCACACTTTTTTAAACGGTATGCTTCGCATGGGCAGCATTGAACACACCGTAACCTGACCGGTCATAAAGTGGTTACCAGCATCTGGCGACGAGAATCGATTGAGTAGCAGGTCGCGAACCTGACGAAGGGTGAGTTCGTGTTCATAACCTGCCTCTTCGCATCGTGCAGCAAGATCGGCAGCAACTTTGGCGATAAGATCCCAACTTTGCTGCTGCTCTTTTATCGGCATAAAACACGCATCTCTAAGCGATATTAAGGCTTTAGACCACTGCGCGGCAGTCCTTGGGGCTGTTAATACTTGGGCAAACTCACCCAACAGCGCCACAACGTCAATAAGCTTGCCTAGCGTAAGCGCACTTTGTCCTTCAACGTCGGGAATAGTAAGTAAGTCACTCACTATGACTTCACTATCTGGTGCAAGCATACCCATAAGTAATCGACGTATTCCCCACCACCAGCTGTAAGTGTCGTCTAGATCAACACCTTCTGAAACGGCCGTTTTATGGGCGCTATTAAGACCCCAATGAATATGAGCTTGTTTTAGCCAAACCACCATTTGCTCGATATCATCTTGTGACACTGAGAAACGCTTTTGCACTGAATCTAGCTGCAGATAATCCATAATGTCCGACACACCAAAGCGGCTATCGGGCAGCTGTAACAGCGCCATAAACGCCGCAATCAACGGCTCTGCATCCATTGGGCTTCTATCTGCAATGGTACAAGGAAGCGTAACCTGCCCCCTGCCAGCCAAAGCCTTTGTGCCTACTCTGTGAAATACAGCATCAACAAATGGCGCGTAGTTTTCGATGGCGGGGCACATCACCAGAATATCAGATGGGGTGCGCGTTTTATCTTGAGATAACCAGTGTAACAAGTGGTCGTGTAATACCTGCACTTCGCGAAGTGCGGAATGGGTACACATGATAGTAACGCTATCGTCTTTTTCTCTTAAATCATGAGTAAGTGGCTTCGGTTGAGCGGCTTGCAATATATCGTTGTGAATATATTCGAGTAGACCATAACGGTGAACGTTCTCACCACTGTTAGAAGCCTCTTCAAAATCCGGTGAATCAAACGCACTAATCTCAAAGGTATCCAGTTCGGTGAGTAAGTTGAATAGCTCTCTACCCTGCTTACCTAAGTTTCCAAGCAGCGGGTTTGACTGATCTTCTTCCATCCATTTTTTAAGGCCTTCTAAACGCAATAATTTCGCCTGTTCGCTACTGCTTTTCGCTTCACCCCAATAATTAACGCTTGGATTTAAGTGAAATATATGAATATCGATGTGCTGCGCGAGGGCGTCAAAAAACGCGATCAGCTGCGGGGCCATAGTGTTAATGGCAAACACTATCACACGAGTAGGCAACTTATTCGCTGGACCATTTGGTAAATGGCCAGCTTCCAACGCCTCTAAGGTCATTTGATGCAAACGTGCAGGATGCAGCGGTTGCTCTTTGACCAATATGCGCCAAATTTCGCTTTGCCATATCTCCATGTCATCAAATACAGCGCGTTCGTTAGCTTCCCATTTAAACAACCAGTCTGGGCGGTACAACAAGTATTGCTCGTACACGTCGGCCAGAGCGGTAGCTAGCTGAAGGCGCTGTAACCCTTGCTCTTGTTCACTACCGGCGCTCTGCCAATACCGGTTAACTTGCTCAAAAGCTTCTGTACTCATTAGCGAGCTATCTTGGAGAATATTGTCGATACGCCATGTCAGTACTTCACGACGATAGGGAGATTGCTTGGGTACTTTGTCTTGTCCTAATACAGTACGTGCTGTATTCCACATAAAGCGCACCGGTAGAGGATAATCAATATTCATTGCCACGCCGTGTTCTGTGGCAAGCTGCATGCTGACCCAGTGCTGCATTCCCGGGCTTTCAACCAAGATGGTTTCTGGCGTAAATACGCCCATGGGCTGCTGACGTAAAAGCGTGGTGAGAAGAAAACTTAAGTGTTCTAATTTATTAGAGGGATATAGCGCAAGCAATCGAAAAATCCTTTGTAGAACGTGCTTTTAGATACTGTGCAAAGACTGTACAGGTATCGTCGACCTTATAATTTAGTGTATCGCATTGGGCTCAGTAGTTAAGTTATTTCTCCAAAATTTAGATGAGCAAATGTCTTATGAAAATAAAACAAATACTGGGGGCATGGCGAAATCAATACCCGGAGAGTTCTAAGCAAAGTGATAGAGGGATCTGGCGCAGTAAATGAGTACAAAGAAGCGTGTGTGGGCGATTTTCAGACAAAAAAAACCCACACAGACCTCAGGACACGAAAAATCTGTATGGGTAAGGTTTACGGTCTACTCAGTAACAACGTGAATAAGCGTTGCCTGGCACTCATTCACGTTAGCGCTACTGAGCAGCACTGTTAACGCTTTATGTTTAGCAGGTTGAATGCCAACTTTTTAATCATTAAGTATCAACAACTTACACGAAACGAGAAAACATGACCAATAAGTCATAGTTTTACCATGGTGCAAGTGCACCACAAGCAAGCAGACATTAAAGAAAGCGCTTTACTCTCGCCGTCGTAAATTTAGCAGTTTCTCCCGAAGCGTCATTCAAGTACAATTTCGCCTTTACGAAACGCAACACAATTTCACGGTCAGGAGCAACAATGTTAACCGCGCAACAACTCGCCACTATGCTTTCTCTTCAGGATAAAATGAACGCCAAAGTAAACCCAGACTGGCTAAATGCTGGTTACGGATACTTACGTGCAGCAATGGTAGAGTCAGTTGAAGCAATTGAGCATCACGGCTGGAAATGGTGGAAAGCACAGCAAAAAGACTTGCCACAGCTTCAAATGGAATTGGTGGATATCTGGCACTTTGCACTAAGTGCCTGCATTATTGAATATAAAGGCGATATCGCTGAATCTGCAAAAAGTATTGCTTCTGAATTAGCAAGTGGCAAAACGCTAGTAACCTTCGATGGAAAGGACTACGACGCGTCAAATCTGACGCTTCTTGATAATTTAGAGCTCATGACGGGCCTTTGCGCCGCCAAACGCTTTAGCGTGCCACTATTCATGTTCATCGTAAGCCAGTGTGAAATGTCAGCTGACGAACTGTATCGTCAGTACGTAGGTAAAAATGTGCTCAATTTTTTCCGCCAAGATAACGGCTATAAAGAAGGCACTTACGTAAAAGTGTGGGAAGGTCGTGAAGACAACGAGCACCTGGTAGAAGTAATGGATGCCCTAGATTTAACGAAGCCAGAGTTTAGCGACTTAGTGTATGAAGGGTTACGCTCTCGCTACCCTTCTTAAAGCGACCA
>ENA-ORDI01001071-ORDI01001071.1-marine-metagenome-genome-assembly--contig:-NODE-1071-length-15809-cov-5.028541_pt1 | contig 15809 bp, 16 predicted proteins | sample MGYA00248628_ERZ508525 | MGnify/ENA primary metagenome ERZ508525 (study PRJEB26195, sample SAMN05422138) | marine metagenome | isolation source: East of Porto Seguro, South Atlantic Ocean | place... | reverse complement strand
GATCGGGTGTACATTTTAATGTAACTTTTAATTGACGACAACAGAGAGGCGTCATAAATTTCCTCTACTCCTTTGGTAGGTGTTTGGTGTCTTTCCGGGCTGACCGTCCAACGGTTGGCCCTTTTTTCTCTTCTTGGCTTTGCGTTTGAGTTTTCTTCTAGAGCCTTAGGCATGTTCCTAAGGCGGAGCAAACGATGTCAGAACAATACATAAAAAGGTTGGAGGCTAAGTCCATCCGTAAATTTATGAATATCCACGATGAATTTGCCGTTATGAGGCAGGGCGATACAGGTTGGCAGTGTCTTTTGTCCTGTGTGGAACTTGCAGATGCGGAACATTACGTAAACCGACATGGCTTAAAAGGAGAAGTCCGCGTTGTCCGTATCAGTGGCGAATCCATTACCGATGTAGAAATTAGTTGATCGTTACGGGTTTATCTTCTTCCGGCTCCAAATTTAAGTCCGCTGTGTAGGCTAGATTGTAGTAAATGCGCACCTGCTGGACACTTCATTTTCATGCTAACTTATCTCTGAGAGATTCATAAGGGGTTTTTCCCTTATGGGCACCATGCGGTCTTGCAAAGTTATAAAACTGTTCCCACTCATAGAGCCTTTTTTCCAAATCAACGTCATTTTTGTACGTCAGTAACTGGTAAAACTCCTCCTGATCTGATCGATGAGATCGTTCTACTTTGCCGTTGAGCTGAGGCGAGCGCGGTTTGATAGAGACATGCCGAATGCCCTTGTCTTCGACATGCCAGTGGAACAGAGCCTGGAATTCATGACCACGATCCGTTCTGATCTGCTGTATACGGAATGGAAACTTGTTGATGACATAATCGACAAAATGAATCGCATTTTTCTGGGTGTGGCGTGTATAAACCTTCAAGGCCCTGACCCGTGTCGCGTCATCAATCGCGGTATATTGATAGCGTTTGAGCTTTTGGCCGTTCTTTCGGTTGAATATTAGAAACTTAACATCCATCTGAATGTGGTGGCCAGGAACTTGTTTGTTGTAGCGTTTAGTGTGGATTTTTCGGCGCCCCGGACGCCCTGGTAATCGATTAACACCGTGCCTTTTCAATACTCTGTATATCGTGGCATCCGATACACGCATCGAATGATAGCGTGCCACGTACCACATGATCCGAGTGGGCCCCAAGTGGTATTTGCGTCTCAGATATAAAATCTTTTCAACAATCTCATCCGGTGTTTGATTGGGGTGTGTCCTGGGGATAGGCTTCTTGCATTTGAGTCCTTCATTACCGTGTTGGCGATAGGCATTTCGCCAAACATAAAACAAGGATCGTGGGATGCCAAAATAACGGCACGTTTTAGCAATATTCCCGAATTCTTCGGCGTGATTAAGGATACGTAATTTACGATTTACCTCTCTTTCAGCGTGAGTCATTGTCTTGGCCTCCGTGTGAACTAAACTACACGAAGTGTCCTAAAGGTTCCTACATTCCTACAAATGTGTAGGCCTGTTAATGGTAGATACACCACAGCATTCTCATCCTCGTGGGCAAGGTGGATGAAGTGGTTTCCTAAAGAGATAAGATTCTCAGAGAGGTCAATTAGGAACTTGGTTGGCTCTGAAGATGAACTGGATGAAGCCTCTAAGAGGCTGGGCCATGCTGATACTTCAACTACTGCTAGGTACTACAGATTGAAGCCCACAATAGTTACACCATTATCCTCCCATTCAAACTAAAGAAACTCCTCCAAAGAAGAGCGCAAGTAGTGCGCCATCATGTATGTTCATCTGCATTTACCAAGCTGTTGAGTTAGCGCACTCCTCAATAATTTGTAGCTTTTCAGCTTTGCTTGCACCATCTGATCTATCTCTAATGCAGTCCTGTTGCGGAGAAAAGTAGTAATAAAGCGCGCCTAATAGGACGATTCCTATCAATGTTTGTTGGATTTGCTTTCTACTCATAATCGAGCCTCATCAGTTATACGAACCCTAGATACTATCTTGTGGTGCAGGCGTACCCCACTGGCAAACTTGCGGTAGGTCATACCTCGTGTACTACAAATTGAGCCTACCGCAGTTACTCCTCTAGGTTCCCACAAAGGTCTTAGAAACGCTAAAACTAGTAGTAAAACTCTTTATAATTCTGAATTCTGTGGGAACACGGATTTAAGAAAACCTCTGTATTTATAGATTTAAGTGCGCTTTTGAGTATCTGGCTTCGAACCAGGTGGTCGGGGGTTCGAATCCCTCCGGGCGCGCCATTAAATCAAGGAATTAGGTCACCTTACAAAAGGTGGGGTCTCCTATAAATATGCATTTCTTCAATAAAATTAGAATTTTCCGTGTCCGCGGATCGTTTGTTTTTGAAATGCTTGCTATAGCCCCGTCGGTAATAGTTGTCTTGTTTATATCACGCATGGCTTTTACCGATTTTGCGGAAATAATAATCTATTATGTAATTGGTTTACCTAAAGCGGGAACCTAATAAGGATTTTATAATGGAAAAAACGGTTCAATATGAGCTGCAAAAAAATATTAAACGAGTTGGGCATATCGATATACCTGGCGGCGGTCAAATCGTTGTAGATGGAAATTATGCCTATGTCGGACACATGAAACCACCGCACGGCACCACCATCCTTGACGTTGCTGACCCTAAACGTCCGAAAATTTTGTCCATGATTGAATTGCCGGATTTCTATTCCCATACACATAAAGTTCGTGTTGTAGGTGATTTAATGTTTACTAATGTGGAGCAGAATGACCGCCATTTTCTCAGAATAAGCGACCAACTGGAAAACACCCGAAACCGTTTGAACGAAACTCTTGGACGACAACCAACGGATACAGAATTAGCTGACGGTCTTGGTATCGATTCCAAGCGCTTACCAGAACTTGAAGCCGTTTTAAAACGTGGCTATGAAAACGGTGGGTTTAAAATTTACGACATCAGCGATAAATACTCCCCAAAACTACTGAGCCACACGAAAACGTATGGATTTGGTGTTCACCGTTTCGATGTTGATGAAGACTATGCATACATGTCAACGGAGATGGAAGGCTATGTGGGAAATATTCTCGTAAACTACGACATATCAAATCCAATAAAACCTGAAGAGGTTAGCCGGTGGTGGATGGAAGGGCAGCATCTGGCTGGGGGAGAAACACCAACTTGGTCTGGATATACAAACCGTCTGCATCATGCCATGCGGGTCGGCAACGAAATGTGGGCAGCAGTGTGGCACGCCGGGTTTCGTGTCATAGATGTGACCAATATTTCAAGTCCCAAAACCATCGCTTCGTACAACTACCACCCCCCGTTTCCTGAACCGACACATACGGTCATGCCTGTACCAAACCTGGTCAGTGGGCGCCGCATTGCTATCGCAGTTGATGAGGAACATGCACATACGCCGCCGGGTAGGCTACATGGATTCATGTGGATTTTCGATGTAACAGATTTTTCCGATATAAAGGCTCTTTCAGCATTTGACGTTAGTGAGCTGGATAGCCCTTGGTCCCGAGCGCCAGGTCTATTTGGAGCCCACCAATTTCGTGAAAAAATAGATGACACGCTGATTTATCTTACTTGGTTTGCTGGGGGTCTCCGGGTAGTGGACGTGGCTGATCCGATGAACCCATCCGAGGTTGCACATTTTATTCCTAGCCCCGCAGGTAATGAAGTCGCCCCACAAACAAATGACGTGGACATAGACAAAAACGGGCTCATTTATCTGATCGACCGGAATTATGGGATGGATATTCTAGAAATGACTATCTAACAACTGACATTGGCTATCCGCATTTTTGTAAAGCCCATCACTAAACTCAAAGCCAAGCGCTAGAATGCGCAGGTCCCTTTGTTGGAGACTTCACGCGACAACAGCACAACGATTACAGAAAATCATTTCAACTATGCGGAGTTTGCATAGAGGTAAAGAGTGAAATTCCTATTCAACGACTTTGCAGATTGGTCCGGCGATATCACCCGGGTTGCGATCGATTAATTCGATTAGCAATCCGTTTGGGTCTTCTACGAAGACTTGATACATGATTGGATTTCGGAATAACCGATCCCAGTACGGTACACTGGCTTTTTTTAAGCGGTCAACGATATCTCGAGCGCCTTCGACTGTTAGTGCGAGATGAGTTTGGCCACCCGCGTTGGTCAATTCTTCTCTGCGGTCCTTTGCCGCATCGGTTGAATCGTCAGAGCCTTCTATCAGATGAATAATCGGTTTCTTCCCAGCATAAAGCCAATAACCAGACGTTGCCAATGCGCTGGGCCTATGCCCACTTTTCAGGCCAATTAAGTCTTCATAAAAATGCCGCGTGGGTTCTAACTTCGTAGTTCGTATTCCTCGATGATCCAGGCCAATTATTATCATTGTCGTCTCCGTTTTGACTTCGGTGAAGTTTCGCATAAAGCCACTCAGGTATACGCGCCTCTTTTCGAAGCAAGTGCAAAACTTTACGAAGAAGGCATCGCGCAAGGTCGGGATAACCAGGATACAGCTTGCGTTTGTGCCATTCTAGAAGACATTTCGAATTTAAAATGTAAAAAAACTAGAATAGAAGTCTCGGGAGATATGTCGCGATCTCCGGAAAATTAATTATCAAAACCACGCAAACTAACATGATGATCCAGTAAGGTGTTGAACTTTTAAAGATCTCTAGGATTGGTACATCCTCCCCTTCGCTGGAGATCGCAGCCTTTACAGTGTAGACGAGCAATCCAAATGGAGGAGTGAGCAGCCCTGCCTCAATAGCAATAATAGCGATTATGGCAAACGCTATGGGATCGTATCCGAGTTTCACTGCAATTGGTGCAAAAATTGCCGCGGTTAACAACATTATGGAAATCGAATCGATAATCATCCCGAGCGCAAACCAAATCAGAATCATGACGCCGACAATCATCCAAGGCAGCATACCGGAACCTAAGAAAACACCCTCAATGGCATTAGCTAATCCTGTCATGGCAAGGGTCCGGGAATAAAGTGCTGCGGTAACAAGAAGTAAAAGTATTGGTGCAGAAGTTCGTCCTACTGAAAGAATGGAGTTGATGATATCCCGAAATCGCATCCCCTTGATGATACCCAGCGCCAACCCGATTAGTGCTCCAGCACCAGCGGCTTCAGTTGGTGTGAAAATACCAAACCAGATGCCACCCAAAACTGCCACAATGACAAGAATAATACCCACTAGGCTGACCAAAAACTGGGGTGTTGAAACTTCTTCATCATCGGATCCGGACTTTCCAGCCGTTTCTTCGATTCCCGATTTAATGCCGACGGCTGCCGGACGCAGCAATGCGAAACCGAAGATGTACGCAATAAATAGGAAAGCCAGAAGTAGGCCGGGAAAAATGCCAGCCGCAAAAATTTGACCGATGGATTGTTCGGTTAAGATGCCCCACACGATCATCAACACCGAAGGCGGGATCAGCATACCTAGGCAGCTCGATCCCGCGATGGATCCCAGCGCAAAACCTCGGTGATAGCCAAAGCGTTTCATTTCCGGGTACGCAATCCGCGAAAACGCAGCGGCCGAGGCTATGGAGACGCCAGTCACGAAGGAGAACAAGGCGTTGCCGACCACCGTGGCAATGGCAAGGCGGCCGGGAATCTTGCGCAAGAGGCGATTGATGCCCCTGTAAACGTCGGTAACCGTTCCCGACTTGCCGATGAATTCTCCCATCAGCATGAACAGCGGAATGACAGCAAAGACATAGGCGCGGATGGCCTCGTAGGCGGTGGCGGCCAGCATGGTTTGGACCGTACCAAATGCGTACCAATCGGCGCCGGTCACCAGCCAGATACCTAGCGCGCTGGTTATGCCGAGCGCGATGGCGATATGGACCCCGATGGCGACAAGGCCGACGAGGCTGACGACCAGCAAAATGGCGGTATTAACTTCAAACACGTTCGCGGTCTCGCTTCTTACCGATCTGCATCAATATGGCCGGCGGCGGCGGCAACTTCCGAGTCCAGAAGTTCCGGCTTGAAGACATCGATATAGATCATAACCAGATAGTTCATCATGGCAATGCCGCTGCCGATTAGTACAGTCCAGCGAGCCGGCCAGGACGGCACCCTAAGCGCGCCTTCGCCCTCATATTCTCCGTCCACGTAGGAGGCGATGCTTTCCTCCCACCCACCTGTGATGATCATCAGGAAGAAAGCCGCTCCCAGGAGGTAGCCAATCGCCAAGAGGGTCCGTTGAACCTTATCCGGCAGGTGTTCGACCAGGAAGCTCGCCTTAAGCATGGAGCGAGAGCGAATGGCGTAACCGGCCTGCAAGAACACGACGATCACGATAGATGCGGCGACAATCTCTGCGGTGCCGTAGATGGGAAAATCAAAATAGGTTCTACCGATGATGTTCGCCATAACCAGGAAGGAAAGCCCGAAAGTCCAGGCTGCTGCAAATACCATCAAAACCTTAGACAAACGATCGCTGAAAGTGATGAGTGACATCTACTTTCCTTTTTAAATCTATCTAAACAAAATCAAAAATGCCGGCCGAAAACCATAAAAGTGGTTCCCGGCCGGCAACGTTTTAATTTTTATGCGGTGCTTTAAGAGTTGGTTATTTAACGACGTAACGCACCGGCCACTTGTAGCCAACTTCTTCGGCCGCATCCAAGGTCGCGTTCAGGATCGCCTTGGCTGGCCAGCCTTTCTTTTCCATTTCATCGGCGTACTTTTGCGGCCAATGGGCAAGCTTCTTCGCCCAATCCAGGCGCACAGATGCCGGAAGATCATTTACCGTGATGTTCTTGCGCAACCAATCCATGTCTTTCTTGTAACCGATTTTGTTGAATTCACCGGTCTTCACGGAATACTTGTCGGCGATTTCCTGGATGATTGGCTTGACGTCGTCGGGCAGGCTTTCCCAGTAGCGGTTGTTGACCGTCAGGCCGTGCCAGGTGATCGAGCCGAAGCCAATGGTGGTGTAGTACTTGCCCACTTCATGCAGTTTAAACACCGGACCCCAAGCGCTTGGGAACATGATGCCGCCCTCGGCGACGCCGGTCTTGATTTTCTGGTACCAGCCCGGAAGCCCGTCGGTCACCGGAATGATACCCATCTTGGCTTCTTTCATCCAGTTCAAGTTGAGCCCGGCGCCGAGAATTTTACGACCCTTTAGATCGGCGGTGGTTTCCCAGGGGAAATTGGTGCCGAGGTTGTAGCCGCCGTCACCGATGATCGCGAGCAAGGTCTGGTCATATTTTTGGAAGTGCGTTTTGAGGCGAGGGAACTTCTTGTAGATTTTGTTAGCGATGGCGACGCTCTGCACAGGATCCATAGTACCGAAGGGCAGCATGATCTGGAATGCGTGCATGGGCAGCTTGGAGGCCTCGAAGCAATAGCAGAAGCCGCCAATATCCAAGACGCCGTTCTGCACACCTTCAAAGACGTCGAATACCTTCACGATGGAACCCGAATAGCCTTCGATGTATTTGACCGTGTGTTCGGTCCTGGACTCAATGGCCTTCTTAAGTTCCGGCTGGAAAAAATTCTTCATCAGACCGGCGTAGACGACCGTCGGCGGATGCCCTGAACCGATCCGTATAGTAATTTCTTTGGCGGATGAAGTGCCCGCAAATCCAGTTAATCCAGCCACTATTAAAACTAATACAGTAAATTTAGATTTTATAATTTTTATTCCCATCATTGCTTTATCTCCCTAGTTAGTTTTCAAAACTCGTCGATAATACATGTTTCTGGTGATCGTAGAAAATTATCTATTCTATAAGCTATCTAATGCGGCCTCCTTTTGGAAAAATTGTTTAAGTTGCTAGATTCAACAGAAGAAATTGCTAATATTCGTACTCTAAAAAATGAAGATAAGGCCTGGTACGTATTGAAACCAACATTTATTCCGCCGCAATATCTTTTGCATAGGTAAATTTGTTTGTTACCACCACTTTGATTGCATCTTCGACGCGATCTTTCGCATATCGAATAGTTTCTGGCAAATCGCTCATGTCGAAGGTATGTGTATGAATAAGCGTTGCATCAAACCGTTTTGTTCCATCAAACCACCGGCTTTGATAAATCCTGACTGGTCATTTCAAACTCCCTGCAGTTCTCTTTGGGTATAAACCTTTTATAATAACTAACGGTGTGCCGAAACGATTATCCGATTCAGTAGATAGGCCATGTTAGGCGGTAGATTCGTTGTGATGCAAGTGTCGCTTTTTGGCTTTTTTCTAAGTTACCTGTCTACGATTTTTGGTGCACGATTTTGAAATTCAGTATTTAACATTGTTTCAGAAATTTTGTCTTAATTATTGCTTTTGTATTAAGCTCAATTATGAAATTTTCAGCCCATGGCGCGCCCCTGCCAACCGTACCAATCGGTATTAAAATTACAAACTCTCTTGCACCAGCGGTGGTCGTCGAGCTGTTTCAGGACGTTTGCTGTCCATATTCTAAGAAAATGTTCGACACCGTTTTCCAATCGCTCATTCCCATACTCGAGAAAGAAGCTTTGATCGGAAATGTGCAGTTTCTCTGGCAATCTGTTCCGCAGCCCTGGCACGCGCAAAGCTGTTGTATGCACGATGCTGTAATGGCTGCGTCTATCTTGGACGTAGAAAAAACCGCGAACTACATTTTAAATATTTTTGACAAACAAACGGATTTCTTTGATGACCGAGCGAAGAATCTGAGCAGGATTCAGATTTATGAAAAACTGACCGTTATTGGAGGTGAAAGCGGCTATGACATTTCGTCCCTCTCCGCGCTATTAAGCCTTAAGGGCGTGAAGGGTAATGATGGTCTTGGCAACGTAACACAATATTTGAAATGGGCCGTAAAATACCACCGTATGCGCGGTGTCCACGTGACCCCAACGGTTTTTATAAATGGTATCGAAGCACCGGATGTTTCGTCCAGGTGGAGTTATAAAGAGTGGCTTGAAAAACTACGACCGATGATAACAGAAGGCTGAGCAGACCGCCGTATCTTAGTTTTGGACAGAAAATAGGGCGGGATAATGTGGCCTCGCACAGCACACCTAGGGTTTCGATATACATTCCAACTGGACTGAACCACCGGACATAAAGTGTGTGCGCGTCATTTCAACCAAGACCACCTGGCGCATAGTCCAACTTCCGGTCGGCGAATGACGACGCCGAAAAGAACCCGGTCAACAACATTGGTGAACGGGAAAGACTCGATCGCATCGTGGCATTACAAGACTTCTACAACTTCCACACGGCGACCTTCTTCGACCGAAAGTACTCCGGCTCGAATCACGGCCAGAGACTTGATAGCCCCCTCCCCCCCCATTTCGGGTACCCGATCGCCCCGAATACAATCGGCGAATTCCACAAGTTCTTCCGCGATCTCATCGTTCTCCTCGCAGGGCACCACAACCGCTTGGTCTTTTCCCCGTTCAAAGTATCGTAATCCGTCAAACCAATTGTAAAACGCGCTTGCCTGCTTGCCGTATATATTCATCATGTAGTATTCAGATGCTGACGCGTAACTGGCGGTCAAGTTCGAGATGGCGCCATTTTCGTGCTCCATCACAAGGTTGGACACGTCCGGATTGTCTCCGGGCAACACTAGCTGTGCTGACATTGCCGACACAGCCGTGACGGGACCCAGAAGCATTTCGAGTACGTCGGTATAGTGGATTCCGATCTGAAGCATGACACCACCTGGCATCCCGGCTTCCTGATAGCGCCAGGAACTAAGATCGATCTTGCCTTCCCTGTCACGGCTAATATTGGCCTCCGCCTGAACTAATCTACCAAAGCCCCCCGCGTCGATCCGTCTCTTTATCCAGCGAAACTGGCTCTGTCGGCGACGCTGATACCCGATCGACAAAACCACCCCGGCATCCTTGCACACCCTGGTAATTTCTCTGCCGTCCGAAATTGTATTCGCAATTGGCTTATCCAGAAACACGTGCTTTCCTGCGGCAGCTGCCTGACGGGTCGTTTCGAGATGGACGTGGTTTGGAGTGGTATTGATGATTCCCTCGATAGTCTCGTCCTCGAGAATTTCCTGGTAACTATTTGCAGCTTTACACTCGTACTTGTCGGCAAATGAACTGCGCTTATCGGTCGAGCGGCTATAACAAGAATCGATCTGTAACGCGCCAGAAGTTCTCAATACCCCCTCAGCCAATATATTCGACCACCATCCAATACCCACAACCGCCACCCGAACTGGATTTACCGTCATACTAGAATTTCCTTTAGACCCAACGCTTTAGTCTAATTCTGTTTATTGCTTGTCTTTATTGCCTTTCCCGGTATACAGGGACCAGAAAATTGACAGGCCCGATAGGCACAGAAAGAAAAGACTCACTGGTGATGTGAAGAAAACCGTTACATCCCCTTGAGAGCCTATCAAGGCGACTCGTAAATGTTCCTCCAGTTGATTTCCAAGCACCATTGCCAATAGCAATGGCACTACCGGCATGTCCAACCAACGCATGGCCAGACCCAGAAGACCGAATGAAAACATCACGTAAACATCGAATAAATTGTTACGCAGAGCATAGCTCCCGATAACGCAAAGGATTGCAATCGTCGGCATCAATAGAGCCTTAGGGGTTGCGAGAAGTTTGATCAGCAAACGAAGGGCCGCCAGCGCGATAATTAGATTGAAAATATTAGCCCAGAAAAAAGAAAATATTACGCTATAGGCAAAGTCCCCCCTTTCCATAAACAACAGCGGACCAGGTGCGAGCCCGTGGATCATGAGGGCTCCAATGAGAATTGCGGTAACCGGATCTCCAGGTATTCCCAAGGTCATCATCGGGATAAGAGCTCCACCTGTGACGGCGTTGTTTGCCGATTCAGGCGCTGCGATTCCCTCCACACAACCCTTACCAAAAGTTGCTGGTGTCTTGCTCGCTTTCTTGGTGTAATCATAGCTAATGAACGCGGCGATTGGGCCGCCTACACCAGGGAGTATCCCGAGAAAACTGCCGGTCACCGATCCAATGGAAATGGGAATCGCGATAGCCTTCAACTGCTGCAGCCGCGGCCAGATGCTACCGATCCCAGACTGGGCTCGACCGACATCCCGACCGGATTTCAGTGCTATCAAGTTCTCCACGAGTTGCGGTATGGCGAACAACCCGATCATGGCTGTCAAAAAGTGAATTCCTGCCATCATATTGACCTGACCGAAAGTAAAACGGGCAGTGCCCATCACGGGGTCCATGCCTATAGTGACGATCAACAATCCGATTACAGCCGACAGCAGTCCCTTGATGAGTGATCGAGCGGCGAAACTACAAATAATCGTCAATCCGAAGAAGAGCAGACTGAACAGGTCCGGGGCATGAAATTTCAGAGCAACTTCGGCCAGAAGCGGGGCAATGAAATAGAGACACAAGAAGCTGAACAAACCGCCGACAAAGCTTGCAATGATCGCCGTACCCAGGGCCCGGCCTGCCTCTCCGCGCACTGCCATCGGGTAACCATCGATCGCGGTCGCCGATGCGGAGGGAGTACCCGGAATATTCAGCAATATGGCGGAAAAACTCCCTCCCATCATCCCACCGACATACAGGCCCAGTAACAAAGCAATGGAAATCACCGGATCCATCACAAAAGTAAGCGGCAGGATTATGATGATGCCGGTACTGATGGTCATGCCCGGAATCATGCCCACCACAAGCCCCAGGAAAGACCCGATGGCGGTAGCCAAGAGACTGGTGGGCAAACTCGCCTGGGCTAGCCCTTGCAAAACCTCACTGCTCATCCGAGCAACCCTAGGAATATTCCGCGCGGAAGCGACACGCCAAATATGTGTTTGAATAAGTTGTACAGAAAGATCGGTATTCCCACAGCCCCGATCAGCAACCATAACTTTCTTCGTTCGTTGTGCAATACCATAAATAGCGCAAAAAACGGCACGCTGGACAGTACAAATCCGAAAAAAGGGATAGCAACCAGGTACAGCAAAAATAACCCGAGTGCAACAATGGCCGGCACGGAGGCTTGCTGAGCCTCCATCACCCGCTCGTCATTGGACCATAGAACGGCTTGAATCAGCAGAGCAAACGACAGAACACCAAGCAGGATGGTGTTGATCCACGGAAAAAACGATGGATCCGGGGTGTTTGGCAGAGTCCGCGCCGGCAGCAACGCGGTCTGGTATCCATACCCGACCGCTATAGCGAGCAAAACGCATGCTGCTGCAATATTTCTGCGTTTCATCTCGCCTTTGATACTATGGTTGAGAATATGGAGGTGGCCCAGGCTGCCGGGGCCACCTCGCGAGCGAAACGGATACTACCTGTAATGAACCTCGTACTTTGTTACTTAGATCTATACAGTCCCGCCGCCTTCAGAATACTCTTGACCTTGGCATCTTCCAAAGCCAGATAAGACGAGAACTCTGCAGGTCCCGAGGGTGACACTGTAAATCCCTTCTTTTTAGCTAATGCCATAAAGGCATCGGACTGCGCCGCTTGACGCATGGCATTCGCGAGGACCTCCTTGACCGCGGCCGGGGTGCCAGGAGGCACTGAAAGTCCCCTGAACAGGTCGAGCTCTGCGTCGTAGCCCAGTTCTCGAGCCGTTGGGACATCAGGAATCACTGCATTACGCTGTGCCGTCGGAACCACGAGGATGCGAAGTTTTCCTGCCTTGGTCAGTTTAATGGCTCCAGTCAAGGGCGCTACCATGGCATCAGCTTCGCCACTCAATACAGACGCATTTCGGCCCTTGATTCCCTTTGGAAGGTGAATAACCTGGCAACCACTCGCATTCATGAGTGCGATTGCAGCCGCATGAGTCGCACTTCCCGTGCCAGAGTTGGCAACTTTGTAGGTATTTGGATTCTCCTTACAGTCGGCTATGAATTGATTGAAGGTCTGCCAAGGAGCATCGGCTTTTACGGCAAAAGGCTGGGGCTGGAATTCAACCCGCCCAATATGGTCCATGGCATCATAATCAAAATCGGTATTGCCGAGGTTGGTCGTCGTCAGCACCGATGTTGAATTCCACGCTACCGTATAGCCGTCGGGTTTTGCGTTGACGATATAGGTGTAGGTTATCGCCCCGCCAGCCCCGGGTTTATTCACCGGTGTGACTGATACCCCCAGGACATTGCTCATTTCCTTCGCGAGCAGCCGCCCTTCTATGTCGGCACCACCTCCAGCGCCGAACGGAATCACGAATTCAATTGGTCCCGATGGGAATTCCGCGGCTGTGCCGGCAGTTGCTAGTACCAACCCAGCAAGTCCGATCATTAGACGTGACAACTTTCGCTTTAAGTCTCTCATGTCTCACTCCTGTTCTATTGTGCAATTATGCGGGTGCTTCAACTATCTCGGAATACTTAAAATCCCTTTCATACGCCTCGGTTTACGCGCTCCAGACGCTAAATACTTGGCACCTCAAAGCTCTGCACCGACAGATTCTACTGCGGCCCGGGCGATTATTTCATCTTGTTGCCAATCTCCACCGCTTACGCCAATGCCACCGATGCATTCTCCACTGACAACAATAGGGAAACCCCCCTCCATCGCAGTCCAACGCTCTGGTCCAGCTGCAAGGGCCAAACCAAGCGCGTGAAGTGTGTCGAGTTCCTGGGCTTGCGCTCCCTTGGTTGTCGTAGGTCGCTTATTCGATGCTGCGCAAACTGCCTTGGTAGTCGAAGAATGAACGGTATGAAACCGGCCACCGTCCATACGCTCGAGAACGAGCAGGTGCCCACCACCATCGACGATCGCCACGGTGACCGGAATATTCAAATTCCCAGCTTCATCGATGGCAGCCTGGAGCATTCGCTTGGCTCCAGCCGTGGTCAAGCGTTGTGTAGACGCGAAAGGCACCGTTCTCTCCAAGTTCAGTCCAAAGTCTATTTCATCTTTCTTAACTTAATCCATCGACACATAAAACAAACACCCTTCCGACTCCTTCAATAAATCCTTGAAGTTTGTCGCCGAGTAACTGTGCACCAAATGAATGCTCAGGTAAAGTTTATCGTTTATCCAGCTGGAGCAACCTGCGGGCATTTCCACCTAAAACCAGGTCGCGTTCCTTCTCATCAAGATGCGGGTGCTCCACCACCACCTTAACAGGTTGTTCATAAGACATATCGAAACAGAAATCGCTTCCCATCACCACACGATCCGCACCTACAAGTTGTAGTAGATATTCCAACGCCGGACGCGAGTGGGTGATCGTGTCGTAATGGAATCGTCGAAGGTACTCCTGCGGTGAGCGTTCCAGATGCTGGCACTCCTGGCGCACGCTCCAGCCATGACTGATTCGACCAATCAAAAATGGAAAGCTCCCGCCCGCATGCGGAAGACAGATCGACAGTTGCGGAAATCGATCCAGCACCTCGCCGAAGATGAGGTGCGAAGCGGCAATCGCAGACTCCGTGGGATTGCCGATAAAGTTGGTAAGGTAAAACCGAGTCAGGCGATCGGGATCGACGACTGTAACAGGGTGCAGAAAAATCGTGAGCCCGAGATCTTCGATACGTTCGTATACATCGAAAAATGCCGGATCAGACAGTTCCCTCTCCCGGATTCTTGTTGCCATGTACACACCGCGGATAGCTGGGTGATCTGCTACCCGTTCGAGTTCAGCAAGCGCTAGGCCGGGTTCCTGCATTGGCAGCATCGCGAGCCCGACGAAGCGATCCGGATATTGCTCGTGGGCTGCAACACACGCGTCGTTAAAAGCTTCCGATAGCTGCCTCGACAAATCCGGAGATGCCCAGTACACCATAGGCATGGTCAGTGACAGCGCGTGCATGTCGACGCCCTGATCATCCATAGAGTGGAGCCGCGCCTCGAGGTCGATAAAACGTTGTTCGAGAGGCAACAGACTGTGGCCGTTCATGACAATCACCGGGCCGGCAGAATTTTCAAAGGAACAACTTACACTGTACCGATCGCCTTGCTTGTTGATCAAATCCAAAAACGTACGAGGAAAGAAGTGACTGTGAACATCAATGGATGGTGCTTTGCTCATCATATGTCAACGCCTCATCGCGATACCTGTCATTTGTTTTCTGTGCTATCAGCCTCGGGCCAGATACGGTAACCAAACCCTGGGCTGCCTGGCGCATGCGCCGCATAAGTGACCACTTTGTTTGTCCACTCTCCTTCTTTGAAGGCGAGGGACTCATGGCCTAAAAAATGAGTCTTGTGGGCGTCTAACGAAACAAACTCATAGAGAATGACGTGCTTAACCCAGCCCGCGATCGTCACAAACTTGCGGGCCCCGACGGCGCCCGTCATCGACGCGATTGCCGGCAAACGATAGTTCAAATACCACTTGGCCAGGTCAAATTCCTCCTCCACAGACCGCACCCGAAAATGGCCCAGTTGGATAGCCGGTGCCGGAGTGCCGTTGGCATCTTGCGTCTCAAACTCTGGCCCATGAACCCGATCCTGTTCAATACATACAGCCACGCGAGTTCCCTGCCTAAGGCGAAGCATTTCTCGGGTTACCGGATCTTGATCATTAATCGCCTCATAGTCATGCGCGAAGAACACATGCGGTGACTCGGCCCCTATCAGGAGTGCGTATTCGGAACCCGCCGGTAACGAATCCAATTCTGGTGGCCGCCCAACAAACTCAGAAAGCCGGTTCACGGTCTCGTCATCCTTGATGAGCTTATAGTGGGCCACCCAAAGAATACCCGAATGCTGCAACACCTCCGGCAACCGCGCCAGCATCGCAGCCTTAACCTCATCCCGGGGCGGCAAGTCGGGATCATTGTAATCCAGCGTGCGAATGCTCATAACAATTCACATTCCAAACGTTGCCATTCATAGGGGAAAAAGGTGCGCAGATGATCTCTGGGACTACCTCCTAAAACAGACAAATA
>ENA-ORDI01001069-ORDI01001069.1-marine-metagenome-genome-assembly--contig:-NODE-1069-length-15832-cov-6.672168_pt1 | contig 15832 bp, 10 predicted proteins | sample MGYA00248628_ERZ508525 | MGnify/ENA primary metagenome ERZ508525 (study PRJEB26195, sample SAMN05422138) | marine metagenome | isolation source: East of Porto Seguro, South Atlantic Ocean | place... | reverse complement strand
CAATCCATGGGATTTGACTTCTCACCAGTTGTTGTATTTTTACTGCTGGGATTGTTGAAAAGGGTGCTGGTATCGGTTCTCTGATCTTTCAAGCAAGTTCAAGTATTGCAGCGCCCAATGACTATGGTGACCCTGTAGGTGCAGGGGTATACTTATACCAATTACAGGCTAAAGACTTTGTTAAGACGAGGAAGATGGTTTTACTAAAATGAGTTATAGGATTTGATTAAATATGAAAGGTCAATCAATGCGGCTTGCACACACAATGATACGTGTTAGGGACCTTGATGCGTCTTTAGAATTCTACTGTGATTTTTTGGGGTTACAGGAAATTCGTCGCAAAGATCTTGGTGAGGAGGCTACTTTAGTATTTTTGTCTGACAATAGTAAAAATTATCACATTGAACTTACCTTTAATAAAGATGGGCGTGATTATACAATTGGTGACCAGTTTGGGCACCTCGCATTCCATGTTGATGATTTAGATAGGGTAATTTCTGATGTTAAAGATCGTGGTTGGTGGTTTCGGCAATCAAAACCAACATCATCATCTCAATATATTTTTATACATGATCCAGATGGTTATGATATAGAAATACTTCAAGTTCCATCCGCATAAAGTTATTTGCCTAAAAATATTTAGTGCCCTCATCCTTTCGGGTGCTTTTTTGTTTTCCCATCTCTTTGTAAAAAAGTGAGGGATGGAGTAAATTGAATCTTTAAAGGAGTACTAAATATGGATATAGAAAACATAATTTATATGGTTTCCAATCAAATAGACCACAGATTATTGGAATACGGGTACATGAGTTAGATATCCTGTTATGACAATAGATCAAATCGCCATATTTAGCATTATTATATTGACTTTTACCCTTTTTATCTGGGGGCGATGGCGGTATGATATTGTATCAATTATTTCCTTGTGCACTTTGTTTATTGCCGATCAGATATTGGGAGGTGAAAAATCAAGTTTGATTATGGATACGTCCAATATATTTATGGGCTTTGGGCACCCGGCGGTAATTACGGTGGCTGCAGTACTGATTATCAGCCGGGCACTTCGTAATTCAGGAGTGGTGGATCTCATTGCCCGGCAAATAATGCCCTTTTCAAAATATCAGGTTACTCATATTTTTAGCTTGAGCGGTGTCGTATCAATATGCTCTGCAATTATGAACAATGTGGGGGCACTTGCACTCATGTTGCCGGTAGCACTTAAAACTTCAGTGAAGCAGAAGCGTTCACCCTCTGTTATACTCATGCCCCTGGCATTTGCCAGTATCCTGGGCGGAATGATCACCATGATAGGGACACCGCCGAATATTATCATATCTACTCTCCGCCAATCCCAGTATATGGAACTCAAGACTCAGGCCCTTGAAGACAACACCTCCCTTGCTGCTGAATATTTTTTATCTCAGAATATTGATGTTGAACAGTTTAATCCAGAACCATTTGGCATGTTGGATTTCAGTCCAGTTGGAGGAATTATTGCCATCCTGGGTGTGCTCTTTGTCGTACTTATAGGCTGGAGATTCATCCCCAAAGGATCATATAAAAAACCAGGTACTGAATCGCTATTTTCCATTGATGAATATATAACTGAGATTCGTATCCCCAAGGGTTGCAAATTTATTAGTAAGAAGGTCAGCGAGATCGAAAAATATACTGAAGACAGAATCGTAATAATTGCGTGCATTTCCAAAAATGGGAATATCTTAACTCCACGACACGGTCAAATCATAGGGGAAGGAGACAGGTTTCAAATTCAAGCGGATCCAGTAGATTTAAAGTTAATGATGGATGAGTATGGCCTCAGACTTACAAAAAAGATGCGGGCACGGATAGATCAGCTGAAAGATGGAGATACCACTTATAAAGAAGTATTAATTACACCTGATTCAGCGCTTGTAAAACGGGATCGGACGTATTTTCGAAGGCGCACCTCAAATTCACTGATACTGATGGCGGTGGCACGCCAGGGGAAACCAATTCGTAAACGGTTGGGGAATGTCATATTCCGGGTTGGGGATGTGATGCTTATTCAGGGGAATATAAATAATCTTGATGATAATATCAGTTCATTGAACCTGCTACCCCTGGCTCAGCGAGAAGTACAGGTAGGCGAATTTTCACGGGTCAGTTTGGCGCTGTTAATTTTTGGTGGTGCAATTGGATTCAGTATGGCCGGCATCCTGCCTACTACATTGGCTTTTGTTGGCGCCATTTTATTATATGTCTTTACGGGCATTCTCCCTGTTCGTGAATTGTACCAAAATGTCGATTGGCCGATTATTGTCCTGTTAGGAGCAATGATCCCGGTGAGTGCTGCGCTGCAGACAACCGGAAGTACCCAGTTAATCGCTGAGTTTATGGTAAACATGACCGGAAGCTTGCCAACCTGGTCAATTCTGGCTATTATCATGATTATTACAATGTGTCTTTCAGATATCATTAATAATGCCGCTACTGCCCTGATTATGGCACCAATTGCCGTTGGTATTGCGGTATCTATGGGTGTGAGCGCTGATCCCTTTTTGATGACGGTTGCTGTGGGAGCGTCTTGTGCTTTTCTAACCCCCATCGGCCATCAGTGCAATGCGCTTATTTTAGGCCCAGGGGGATACCGGTTTGGTGATTATTGGCGTATGGGACTGCCGTTAGAGATAATTATTGTCGCAGTAGGGACACCATTGATATTACATTTTTGGCCACTTTAAATAATTCTCATCTAATTCCAAAATTTATTGTACAAAAAGGGGAGAAGGTTAATTAACCCGCCTCTGGTTTAAATTGCCTCCTCACGGGGAGTTTTTATTTATAATAATTTAAATTTAGAATCATATTATTTTTTATAATCTTTGGATACAGTATATATTCTATCATGTTTCAATCCAGTTATTCTTAAAAGAGAGGACGCTATGAAAAGACTACTCAGTGTATGCATAATGCTTGGATCTGCGTTTGTATTGGGTCAAACCAATAGTGATCAAGACAGTTCATCGATCGCTGTAATTGAATTTACAAGCACTGGAATCAGTGATTTAGAAACGCAGACGCTTTCTAATTATTTTTTCTCAGAGCTAGAAAAAGCTACGGATAAACAGTTTATGAATCCGTCTAGGATTAAAGATAAAATAAGTGATTTGGAGATGGGAAAAAGTGACTGTTATACAAAAGAATGTCTGCAAGGGGGATTGGATGCGCTTGGTGTCCAACAATTATTAGTAGGGACGGTTAAGTATTCGAAAAATAAGTATAGAGTAAAAGTGAAAATGCTTGATGCAGCAAAACCCAATAAACCAAAATCATTTTCATTTCGTTATAAGGGTGATGCGGATGGTTTTATTACAGAACTCGAAATTTTGGCATGGGAAGTTATGGGAGCTCAAACTCCTGACAGGCTATTAGGAAAAAGAAAACCAAATCAAGAGTCTATGTTTGAAAAAATAGCTGAAAATCCGTGGTCTAAAAGAGCTCTTTTGCTTTCAGTTGCTGGGATGTCGGGTGCATCATACGTGTCAAATATGAGTGCTTACCAAAAATCAAAAGATCGCGCGAACGCAATGTCCGATTATAAACCAGGATATGATGGTCACATGAAAAGCGCTGATAAATCAAAAAATGAGGCTACCCTTTCTGCGGTTGTTTTGATAGGTGTTCTGGTCTACGGTTATTTTGATGGCGCTTTTACTGGTGATGATAGCGACTGAGGTATTTCGTCCTAATCTTAGAATTGAATAATATTACAAATAGCCTCCTCACGGGGGGCTTTTTTGTTTATAAATGAGACACCCACATTTTTATGTAATTTTATGTAATTTTCTGTAATAAACGCCTCTGGCTCAAATAAAGGAGATTAAAATGAAACGATATACAATAGGATTAATAACAGGAATTTTGCTTGGTGCAAGTGCTATGGGGGCAGAATGTCCCAATACATATCCTGATAATTAACAATGCTTGGGGAAATAATGAACAAGAAACCTTTACTGACTTTTATAATACTATTTGCTGCCTTTTTAACACTGGGATTGGGCCAAAGCTACGCACAGGAACCAGATTATGATCCGGAGGCCCGGCTGGCTGAGCTGGGTATAGAACTTCCAACGCCCCCAAGCCCTGTTGCAAATTATGTTAACGGCGTGCGCACCGGAAACCTGATTTTTTTGGCAGGCAAGGGTCCAAAGTATCCTGACGGGCGCGAATTGCGCGGAAAGCTTGGGGATACAGTCAGTATTAAGGAAGGCTATGATGGCGCGCGGATGACGGCGATTAATCAGCTGGCGGTGCTGAAGTCCATGCTGGGCGATCTGAATAAAGTGGTGCGAGTGGTCAAGGTGTTGGGCATGGTGAATAGCACGCCAGACTTTGTGGAACAGCCTGCCGTTATCAATGGATTCTCAGATCTGATTGTTGAGGTGTTCGGAGACCGAGGGCGCCACGCGCGGGCTGCCGTGGGCATGGCAACGCTGCCCCGCGGTCAGTCGGTCGAAATTGAAATGATTGTTGAAGTCAGGGACTAGATTGATGAGAATATTACGTTTCTTGGCATCATTTGTCCTGGTCATGGGCATGGCGGCACCGGTATCAGCAACATCGGTCGAGCAAGATGGGCTGGAATTTACTTATTTCGGCGCTGCAGGCTGGAAAATAACGGATGGTACAATCACTGTTCTGGTGGATCCTTATATTTCGCGACTTCAGTATACAGATCGATCCCATCCCGACGATCATCGGAAGGCTTACCGGCGTGATGAAGTGGGAGATTGGGACACCGAGATGATTGATGAGCTGATTAGCGATGCTGATTTTATTCTCATTCATCATTCCCATTACGATCATTTGGGTGATGTGCCCTATATCGCGAAAAAGACTGGTGCTAAAGTGATTGGTACTGAAACAGCAATCATGATCTTGCGCGCCTATGGCATCCCGAATGACCAGCTTTATGCTGTGGGCGGCGGCGAAGACTATCAGTTTGAGAATTTTTCAGTTCGCGTTGTTCCGGCCATTCATTCAGCCCTGGGAGACAAGCATTATCATGATTCCCGTCGTTATAATCGGGACACCGAACTTGAAGCCCCATTGAGAATCAATCAGTTTATTGAGGGTGGCTCATTGAGTTTTCTGGCGCGGTTTAAGAATCACAATGTCCTAACTATGGGTTCTATGAACTTTCTGGAGCGGGAGTTTGAAGGTCTGAATCCTGACATCTTGTTGGCCGGCATCAATGGCTCGCGCTTGGGTCTTTATAAATATGATGAGCGTCTCATTAACGTGACGATGAAACCACGCATTATTATTCCGACACATTGGGATAGCTTCAATTTGCCCTACTCTTTTTCTCAGGAAGACAATGTAAACTCAAAATTGATTCCTTTTAAGGAAACAGTTGCAAGGCTTGCGCCCCAATCAACAGTGATCATTCCGAAGCATTTGGAGCCATTTGTTGTTGACTAGGGTCTCTATTGTTTTGTCTGCAGTTTGTGCATTGGTTCTTGTGTTAGGTGATGTGACTGCTCAGGAATCTATCTATTCTAATAAGGCATCTTATCCAATTTCCATGGAGCCATTTCTGACGGCTGGCGTCGCTCTTGGTGACATAGATGGAGATGGTGATCTTGATATGATTGAGGCTAACGGGCGTCATTGGCCGCAGGCGAACTATGTCTATTTTAATGCGGATAATCGTCGCCTGAGTGCTCGCTATCAGCTTGAGCCCATGGAGCGAACCAGCTACCGGGTCCGACTGGCCGATCTGGACGGGGATGGCGATCTGGATATCATTCAGGCATCCGACAAGATGAGAAATCAGATACATCTGAATGACGGTAAGGGAAAGTTTGGTCCTGCTTTGTTTTTTGGAAGTGTAGCCAGCAATACGCGCAGTATCGCGGTAGCAGATATCAATCAGGATGGGGCGCCTGATATCCTTGAGGTTAGCCGCGGAACGCAGAACCTGATTTTTCTGAATGATGGGGCAGGGTCATTTCCGACTATGGCAGGGGATGAGCGTGAGCCTCTTTCGTTTGGAGCCGTTGAAGACCGTACGTTAAATGTCGCTGTAGCAGACATGAATGGTGATGGCCTTATGGATTTGGTACTGGCCAACCGGGATGGTGATGCCAATGAGATTCTGATGGGATTGGGTGGCATGCGGTTTGGGCGTCCAGTGGTGTTCGGGTCTGGCTCAGATGATACCAGAGGTGTGGCGGTTGCAGACATGAACGGTGATGGTCTGCCGGATATTGTGACTGCCAATATTGGCGAGACGAATGCAGTTATACTGAACAGGGGAGACAGCCGGTTTGAGTTGGCCCATACATTTGGCGCGGAAGATGGTCAAAGCTTTGCCATTGTTGCGACTGATTTGGATGATGATCAGGATATAGATATCGTCATTGGCAATTCTCAAGGTCATTCACGGGTGTTTTTGAATGATGGTCAGGGTAACCTGTCCATGAATGCTGAGATTGGATCTGGTCGCGATCGAACTTATGCTGTGGCTGTTGGGGATTTGAATGGGGATGGCCGCCCTGATATTGTTTTTGGAAATTCAGGTAGCGCCAATGTGGCTTATTATCAGAATGTTAAGTGACATCTTACGTTCAGACCTAAAATAGGGGGATCAAATGGAGTGGGTCGTCGTTGGCACAATTGTGTCGGTGGTTCTGTATTTGACGGTTGGTTTTTTTGCAGCCTTATTGTTGGGTGATTCTTTGTAAGTTTCACTGAATTTGATCCCTCTTGTTGGCCAGTTTTATTCTCAATCAAAGATGTGGAGGTCTTTATGACGACATATTCCATGAGCCGTCGTGAGTTTGCCCGTCTTTTTGCAATGGGAGGTTCTGCCGCAATCCTGAGCCACCAGACATTGCTCGGTTCAAAGCCGGTAAGAATGACTGACCCAATTACGTCTGCCGGTACAGTGGACTGGAAAACTATAAGATCTCAGTTCCTCATGCCGCCTGAACTCACAGTGCTAAATGCTGCCAATCTCTGCCCGTCCCCCGCGCCGGTTCTTGAGACCGTTTACAATTACACGAAGCGCCTCGATAGTAAACCGTTGCCGAGCTTCAGGGCAGAGATGAGAGAGGTTAAGGAGAAGACACGTCAACAGTTGGCCGAATATCTGAGAGTGACCCCGGAGGAGATTCTGATCACACGTAACACCAGCGAGTCCAACAACTGGGTCTCCAACGGTCTCGATCTGAGAGCCGGTGATGAAGTAGTAATCTTTTCGGATAATCATCCCAGCAACAATGAGGCGTGGAAAGAGAGAGGTAAGCGATTCGGTTTCACTGTTAATGAAGTTCCTCCTCTGAATCCCCACCCCGGTTTCGACTACTACCTGGAAGCGTTTAAAAAGGCCTTGACACCTCGTACCCGCGTCCTCTCTTTCACGCACCTGAGCAACACAGTGGGAGATCTCTTCCCCGCCAAGGAGCTTTGCGGTATGGCAAGAAAGAGGGGGATAATCACGCTGATAGACGGTGCTCAAAGCTTAGGTCTGCTGGATGTTGATCTTTCCGACATTCAGCCCGACTTCTACTCCGGCAGCGCTCACAAGTGGCCATGCGGTCCCAAGGAGACCGGCGTTCTGTTTGTAAACAAATCTATCCAGGAGAGGTTTTGGCCTTCTATTTACAGCGCCTACAAGGGTCGTGAGGGGTTGGCCCAGACACACGAAGGACTAGGCCAGCGTGATACTCCCGCCATTCACGCCTTCGGGCAACAAATTGAGTTTCTTCGGAAAATCGGTCAGGAGAAGATCGAAGAAAGAAGCGGAGATTTCGCAACCGAAATCATTGAAGAGCTTCAAAAGACCAAAGGTGTATACATCTTTACCTCTAATCAACGCGCCCTCCGTTCGGCGGTGGTCACTTTCCGCCCCGCTAACCTCGAGCCGGCGAAAGTGGTGAAAGCCCTCGAAGAGGACGGTATTGTCGCCGCTAACCTGGGAGGTGATGATTGGGCGGGAGTTCGCTTCTCTCCTCATTTCTATAACTCAAATAGCGATGTGGAGAGGGCAGTAGGCGCCATAAGGCGCTACTTGCGAAAAGGGCTGTAGGACACAAACTGTAATGTGACTTTGACCATATACAATATGCTGGGGCAGAGGGTGAAGACCTTCAACATGCAAGGGACAGCAGCAGGTTATCATTTCATTACTTGGGATGCTACCAATGACTTTGGTCAGCAGGTAGGTGCAGGTGTCTATCAATATCAACTGCGGACGAAAAACTTTGTGAAGACCCGAAAGATGGTGCTTCTGAAATGAAACGCCTCTGCCTCAAATAGCCTCCTCACGGGGGCTTTTTTGTTTGTACTATAATTAAACGCCACCGTAAGCATTTTTTAGTAATTTTCATTTTATTCATGAATTATATTCTACTTCCAAAAAATGAAGGATAATATCATGCTAAAGCATTTTCGATTACCTGCACTAATTTTTACACTGTCATTGACCATTACCATTGGTCAATCCAAAAAAGAAGATATTTGGGCCGACGATAATTTCAATGGATTGGAATTCAGAAGTATCGGTCCAGCTTTCATGTCCGGCAGGATTTCTGATATTGCTGTACATCCAGAGGATAACAATATCTGGTATGTTTCCGTTGGTTCTGGAAATGTCTGGAAAACGGAAAATGCAGGAATTACATGGACACCTATTTTTGATGACCAGGGATCCTATTCAATTGGTTGTGTCACCATCGATCCCAATAATCCAAACGTTGTTTGGGTCGGAACAGGCGAAGATCTGGGTGGGCGTCATTTTGGATATGGGGATGGTGTTTATCGTTCTGACGACGGGGGTAATACGTGGACCAATATGGGTTTAAAAAATTCAGAACACGTTTCAAGAATCGTTATTCATCCCAATGACTCTAATACCATTTGGGTGGCATCTCAAGGACCACTTTGGAGTAAAGGCGGCGAACGTGGTGTATATAAAACCACAGATGGGGGTAAAAACTGGAAATTGGTATTAAGTGATAATGAATGGACTGGTGCCACCGAACTGGTGCTGGATCCCAGGAATCCAGATCGGATTTATGTGGCCATGTGGCAGCGGCATCGGACGATCGCTGCCTATATGGGTGGCGGACCAGGATCAGGAATTCATAGAAGTGAGGATGGGGGAGAAACTTGGAAAGAATTGAAAAACGGACTTCCTGAATCAAATATGGGGAAGATTGGGTTGGATATTTCCAAACATAAACCGGATGTCCTTTACGCTGCTATAGAATTGGATCGTCGAAGCGGAGGTGTTTACAAGTCAATGGATCGAGGTGAAACGTGGGTTAAACAATCGGATGCGGTTGCAGGAGCAACTGGACCCCATTACTATCAGGAGTTGTATGCCTCTCCCCATTATTTTGATCGTCTTTACCTCATGGATGCTAATATGCAAATTTCTAATGATGGGGGAAAAACCTTCTATCGGATGAATGAAAAGAATAAGCATGGTGATAATCATGCCATTGCATTTAGGAAAGATGACCCTGATTATTTGTTGGTTGGATCTGATGGTGGTTTGTATGAATCATTTGATCACACTAAAACCTGGCGTTTCATGGCCAATCTGCCTTTAACCCAATTTTATGATTTAGCTTTGGATGATTCAGAGCCATTCTATAATATTTTTGGTGGAACCCAGGATAACAGCACTGAAGGAGGTCCATCTCGAACAGACACTTGGCAGGGTATTCAAAATTCAGATTGGCGAGTAGTCCTCAACTGGGACGGGCATCAACCGGCAACGGAACCGGGAAACCCAAACATTATGTATGGGCAAAGACAGCAAGGTACTTTGGCACGGATTGATATGATTACAGGTGAAGTGGTGGACGTTCAGCCCCAGCCACGGGATGGAGAAGTTTACGAACGCTTTAATTGGGACTCACCGATTCTAGTGAGTCCCCATAAACCATCTCGCCTTTATTTTGCCTCCCAACGTGTATGGAAATCGGATAACCGAGGGGACAGTTGGGAGCCTATCTCCGATGATTTGACGCGGAATCAAAACAGGTTTGATCTGCCTATCATGGGGTCAAAGCAGAGTTGGGATAATCCATGGGATGTGGGTGCCATGTCAAATTATAACACTGTTTCAGCTCTTTCTGAATCACCAGTGAAGGCTGGCTTAATCTATGCGGGAACGGATGACGGCTTTATCAATATTACAGAAAATGACGGGAAATCCTGGCGAAAGGTAGAAGTGAAGAAACTCCCAGGCGTTCCAGCGACAGCCTACGTCAATGATGTTAAAGCTGATAATTTTGATGTGAACAAAGTGTATGCCGTCTTGGATAACCACAAGTATGGCGACTATCAGCCCTATATTTATAAAAGTACGGATAAGGGAAAAACATGGAAGTCCATCACATCCAATTTACCCGATCGAACGGTTACATGGCGAATTGTTCAGGATCATGTTGAGAAAAACCTTTTATTCGCAGCAACGGAGTATGGCATTTATTTCTCTATCAATAGTGGTGGTAAATGGACAAAACTTAATGGCGGTGTGCCCATTATTTCCTTCCGTGATCTTGCCATTCATAAACGAGAAAATGACCTGGTCGGTGCATCCTTCGGCCGTGGATTCTATGTGTTTGATGATATTTCCGTTTTTCGTGGATTATCCAAAAAACAAATGGCGGATACAGGCACGCTTTTCCCTGTTCGAAAAGCATGGTGGTATATTCCACGATCACATCTTGGTTTTGGCGATCGGCCCAAAGGCACCCAGGGAGATGGGTACTTTACTGCCCCTAACCCGCCATTTGGTGCAGTATTCACCTATCATTTAGGGAAAGATCTGCAATCCAAAAAGGCGAAACGGAAACAAGTTGAAAAAGCGAAGATGGATAAAGGGAAAGCAGTGGGCTTTCCAGGGTGGGAAGCGGTGGAAACGGAACGCCGTGAAATGACACCCCGGGTGATCTTTGAGGTAAAGGATCGGGAAGGCAATACGGTTCGCCGGGTTCAAGGCCCGTCCACCAAAGGGTTCCACCGGGTGGCATGGGATCTTCGATATCCGTCACCCAAAGCAGTCACAGTAGAAAAATCATCTGAACAAGGGTCCGGATTTTTAGCACCACCGGGAACCTATTCAGTTACCATGTATGCCCAGGCAGATGGGAAAACAACCCAATTATCCGAAACGCAACAATTTGATGTGGTCCCCTTAAGAACAGGTGCGTTGCCGACAAAAGGGTATTCGCAGATTGCTGATTTTTGGCGTCAATATGAACAAACGGTGAAACGGGCATCTGCGGTCCAAGTTACGGTAGGAAATACGTTGAAAAAAATCGCCCGTATGCAGACAGCCTTGGAACAATCCAATGCCGATGTGGGAAATTTGGATAGCCGTTTACATGACATTCGTTCTTCAATTTTAGAGATGGATGAAGCATTAAGCGGAAATCGCTCTAAAATGGAGCCGGGAGAAAAAAATAATCCTACAGTAGGAAATCGTCTGTTTGTCGTCCAACGGGTGATTGAATATTCCACCTATGGGCCCACAGCCACTGCTGTTGAAAATTTAGCCTTGGCCCAAAAGGCATTAGACAACATCCATAGCCAGTTGAATCAAAATAAAATGGATTTAGATGCCCTAAGCCGCCGATTGACAAAAGCGGGTGCCCCATGGGTAGAAGGAGATCAAATCCCAAAAAAATAATCAAGATTTCTTCGATTCATACTGATTTGATCCGGGTTACAGATTATTAAATTCATATCATATATATTATTGCTCCATTGGACTGCAAAATGATATATTCTTCCCGGACAACGTACGTATTCTGGTAAAGAGTGCATCGACCTAAGTACGTCCTAAAATGGATAACCATTAATAATGGATTTAGATATGAAGCATAAAACACAAACATTATTCCCCATTTCACTCATGCTTGGACTATTCCTGATATTGACCCCTTTTTCTATCCTTACCGCTCAGGAAGAAGACGATGCGGTAGAAGAAATCTTCTGGGGAGATGAGGAAGAGGATGCAGAGCTGGATGAAGAATTTGATTTTTCGGAAGATGAAGAATTGGGAGATGATGATTTAGAAGGATTCGAATTTGACGAAGAGGAATTTGGGGATGAATTCTCTGACGATGAATTTGCCGAAGATGAAGGCGATGACAGTTTTGATGAAGATTTTGCCGATGAGCCTGAAGAATCCGTGGCCGAAGCGGCCAGCCGTATGGGATATACCTTAAACCTGATTGGTTCATCTCCAGGATTTGTGAACCATCAGTTAAGAACCTATAATTCCGGTATGGATTTTCGCGCCGCTTTTGAATTCCCGATGGTGCTGGAGATGGGTCCGTTCCGGTTTCGACTGGGGGCAGAAGTGGGCACGTTTAAATTCACCAATTATAAACCCATTGGCGGCACCTATTCCGGTGTCCATGTAACAGGCATTTTATCATTTCCTGCCGGACCGGGACAAGTGAGACTTGGGGGTGGCATGATCGGTAAAGGATTTGGTGTGATTGCAGAAAACTCTTACGGATTTGCCCTGGGTGATGCGCTTGATATTCGTTTAGGCGTGCGTTCTACCACAGCATTTAATGTAACCGATGACAAGAGTAATAAACTAGGTACCGTAAGCTGGCTGGATGGAATCCTTGTGCTTGGGGTGAGCCTTTAATAATAATCCGATTCCGTTAAAACGGTTTTAATGAAACAATATTTTATAATATTAATAACATTTCTTCTACCTTTACAATTATTGTTTGCTTCAAAGACAGTAGTTGTCTCAAAGAGTGGTGGTGTACTTATTAATGGAAAATGGAATCTTGATAATACGGTTACAATTACATTAACTCACAGCTCGGGTGAAGCAGCAGATGCTTATATTGTAAAGGCTGGTTTTAAAAATGGCTCAGGAGTAACTAACTATACTGTCAACCTTGAAGATTATTGTGGCCAACAAAAAACAGTCGCTGATGGAGGTTCTAATTCTTGGGACATAGCTCCATCCTGTTTAAAAAGTGCAAATAGCGGTAATTACCCGACTGAAGGATGGTATATCGATTTAATTTTATACGACCCATTAAATTCTGCTACAACTGTTGTGAATAGTTTTGGGGGAACCGGCGAAGATGGGGGTCATAGTGAATGGGTAGGGGACTTTGTTGATCCATATATAAGCAGTGGTACTAGTAGCTCTAAATATCCAAAATATTATTCTAATGGATTTAATGAATTAAAGGTTATTTATTACTTAAGTGAAAATGTAACATCTGATTCATATACTAAGTATGTTAATACATCAAGTGGTGTTGAACATAAAGTAAATTTATCAGGAGATGGATTAACTGCTGGCGCTTGGAGAACGGTAAATAGCGGATTCTCAAATGGAGCTTTAACTAATGGTAATTCTTACACCTGGGTTATGTATCTAGTTGACGTTAACGGAAATACGGCAACAGCTAATTATGGATCTCCATCGTATCTCGGAAATTGGAACAGTAACTCACATCTTTTTGATACAACAGCTCCAACAATTACTAAAGTCGAGAGTACCAGTGATAGTGATACCTATATCAAAGACGATGTTATAAATATGAAGATTACTTTTTCTGAGCAAGTATATACTACTGGTAATATGACAGTTAAGTATGAAACTGGAGATACGGAGGATGGTACATCAACAATAGGCTCTTATGGAAGCACCTATAAAAATAGCGAACAGTACACTACAAAAACCTTTACTTACACTGTTGGCAATAACCACGAAACAAGCAAGCTGAAAGTTCATGGAACTAACGGTGTAACAATGGCTAGTAGTACCTTTATTTATGATCGAGCAGGTAACAAATTAACAAATTATGCATTGGGTGCGAATATTGATGCGAATAAAACAATTGTGGTTGACGGAAAACTGCCAACAATTACTAGTGTCACATCGACAACATCTGATAATACTTATGGTATTGATAAAGAAATAAATGTAAAAACTACCTTTAGTGAGCCCGTGATATCCACAGGCAGTTATGTTGTCACTTTGGAGACTGGCGGTACAGATGGGACAGCTACAAAAGCAGCTTGGTCATCCCAAGCGCAAGTTGTTGATGCAACATATACAGTCGCATCTCCTCATACAACAAGTGGTGGAAATTTAGCTGCGAGTGGAGCTGCAGTTTCATCTGGCTCAATTAAAGATGTGGCGGGTAACACTCTAACTGACTTTACGATTAATACTAATATTAGTGCTGCTAGCGCCATTAAAGTAGAAACGACCCTGCCAACTATTAAAAATATTACATCTTCAACCGATAATGGTAAATATGGTATCGGTGATGATGTAAATGTGACTGTAACCTTTGAAGAGGCTGTAAACTTAACAGGAGGCACAATAAGTGTGCCGTTAGAAACAGGTGATAATGATTATACTGTAGCTATCTCAGCTTTTTCAAATTCAACAACTGGTTCCGGAACATATACAGTAAGAGAAAATGATGATACGAATGACGAAAATTTAGGTGTAAAAACGGATCCCGGAGTCACTACTTCAGGAACAATTAAAGATCACCCGGCTGGGAATACTATGGCTGTTTTTTCTATTCCAGATTCGAAGAATTTAAGTGACACAAAAGCAATTAAGATTGATGCTAAAAGACCTACAATAACAAACGCAACCTCCAGTGATAATAATGGAACCTATAAGATTGGTGATAATATAGAAATGAAGCTGGAATTTAGTGAGAAAATTACACTAGCAAATGGAACTCTTGACCTATCCCTCAATCATGGTAATTCTTCGAATTTAAAGGTTTCAGTATCTGCGTTTAGTGAAAAAACTTCTGCCACAAAAGATTATACTGTTGCAGTAGGTGACACCACAAACGATCTAGATATTACTTCAATGGCACTCAGTGCGAGTAATACCACTTTACTGGATTTGGGAAATAACGCACCATCACAATTAACTCCCACAACTACGTTTGCAACTAATAAAAATATTGTTATTGATGGTAATCGACCTGAAGTTATGAAAATACGTAGCACTTCTGCTGCAGGATATTATAAGGTTGGTGATGTGATACCCATTGTTCTTTACTTTACTGAGGGAGTGACAACGACTGCAGCAAACATCATTACAGGTACTTTGGAAACTGGATCTACAAATGCTGATGCGACTGTTGTATTTCCTGTAGTTTCTAATGGAACAACTGTAACTAAAAATTATACCGTGAGAGAAAATGATTTTAATTCATCACTAACAATGAATACGATTGCTGTTTCATCTGGCCAAAGAGTCAATGATCAGGCTGGAAATGAGATGACAGATAAATCAATACCTAGTGGTAAGAACCTTGCTGATGAAATTGTTGATATTTTTGTAGATGGAGTTGTTCCCGTAGACCCGGGAACTGCTATTACCATGGTTTCTACTGGTGGTAACGTTGTTGCCGATAAGTATAATGATACAAATACCGGCGTTGATTTTACGGTAGCCATACAATCAGATGCGTCACTGGTGGGTGGTACGATTCAAATTAAAGCAAAAATTGCCCCAAACGGGTGGACATCTATTGGTGATCCCCATACAATAACAGATGCCAATAAGACAGCAGGGTCGGCAACAATTTCAGTTTTATCTGCACCAATCGAAGCTCTTACTGGTTTTGTCACTGATGCTGAAATTAAAATAAAAGTGACGGTTACCGATGTAGCAGGAAACTCGACTGATTGGGCTGAAAGTACCAATTCATTGACAGTGGATGTAACCAGACCAACTATTACATCAGCCACATCTACAACCGATGCGGGACTATATAATACCGCTGATGCTATTAATACTACA
>ENA-ORDI01001068-ORDI01001068.1-marine-metagenome-genome-assembly--contig:-NODE-1068-length-15846-cov-3.592301_pt1 | contig 15846 bp, 18 predicted proteins | sample MGYA00248628_ERZ508525 | MGnify/ENA primary metagenome ERZ508525 (study PRJEB26195, sample SAMN05422138) | marine metagenome | isolation source: East of Porto Seguro, South Atlantic Ocean | place... | reverse complement strand
GCTGTTATTCCAGCTACACTTATTCCAATTTTTATAATTGCATTTCAATTTGACATAAATATTGAAGATATATTGGCAATTGGAATTTTGCCATTTTTGGGCGCAATTGCTGCAATGATGATAAAACTTGTCTTGCAAGGAATAAAATTTGTATATATCACACGAAAATATATTGGAAAATTTGATTCTTTTTGGAATCTAATTGGTGTAAGAGTTGGAAGTGAGTTTATCAAATTTACAACTCCGATGTTTATAGGAGCTGAATTTGTCGTCATATATTATTTAAAGAAAAAAGGAGTTCCTACTGTAAAAGCAACTTGGATTGCAATAATGGATATAGTTACTGAAGTTCTTGCTGCGGGCCTCTTGTCAATAATTGCAGGAATACTTGCATTCATGCATGGTGCATATGTAGTTGGTGCTATAATCATGATAACTAGCTTAATTGTAACTTCACTATGGATAATCCTATTCTTCTTGTCATCTAAGAGAGTTATTCTAATGCCCAAAGTCTGTTCTAATTTGGTCAAACGAATTGGAAAAGAAAAAGGTAAAAAATATGTTGTACAAGCAAATGCTTGGATGGAAGAAATATGTATGATGAGTAGAAAAAATCTAAAGACTGCTGAATCAAAAAGAATATTCATAGTTTCATTTCTCGTATCAATTGTTTCTTGGTCATTTTATGGAATATCATTTATGATAATTGCTATGGGAACAGGATATGTGATTAATACATTTGATTCTATTATGGCAGTTATGGGTGCAAATGCAATTGCAAACATGCCAATTACAGTAGGTGGTTCAGGATTAGCAGAATTTGGAATTGTTGCGTATTTGCATAATCTGAATCCATTTAATTTAGAAATTCCTGAAGGAAGTTTAGCATGGGATGCTGTAATTGGCTGGAGAATTGCAACTTATTATGTGCCTATAGGCATAACTTGGCTCTTGTTAGTTAAACTGGCTCTTAGTAGGATTCCAAAGAAAACTTCAGATAACACTGATGATAAAATAAAATAATTCACCTCTGTTTTGTTACTATAAAAAAAATACCGAATAGAAACTACTTTATCTTCATATGATTTTTTTTGATATGTGGACTTCAAAAATAAGGTGATTCTAATTACTGGTGCATCATCAGGAATTGGTAAACAAACTGCAATAGAATTTGCAAAACTAGGCGCTAACATAGTTTTGGTTGCAAGAAGAAAAGACAAACTTGAACAAGTTGCAAATGAATTAGAAGAATTTCATGTCTCTACACTAGTATGTCAGTGTGATGTTTCAAAAAAAGATCAAGTAAAAGAAATGTCAAAAATAGTTTTAGAAAAATTTGATTCTGTTGATATCTTAGTAAATAATGCTGGTTTTGCAATTTACGGGTCTGTATCTGATCTTACTATAGATGAGATAGAATCACAGATGGAAACAAATTACTTCGGTATGATTTACTGCATTAAAAATTTCCTTCCATCAATGCTAAAGAAGAAATCTGGTCATATAGTAAACATTGCATCTGTTGCAGCAAGCTTTGGTCTGCCTGGAATTGCTTCATATTGTGCATCTAAATTTGCAATGTTGGGATTTTCAGAAGGTCTTAAACACGAACTAAAAGATACTGGAGTTGGAATCACTGTTGTTAGTCCAATTATGGTCAGGACAGATTTTTTTGATCGTCCCTCGTTTGAAAAAATGCCAAAATATTCACCAATGTCACTTAGTTCTAAAACAGTAGCAAAAACAATTTTGAAGGCAGCAAACTCTCCAAGACTAGAAATCATAGTTCCATCTGTAGTACGTGGTGCAGTGTGGATGAAAAATACATTTCCTTACTTCATCAATCCAATATTAGGAAAATCTTTCAAAAAGCAGTTAGATTCTATAAAACAAGACTAGCTTTATTCTTCTGAATCATATACTAAATTCACGCTAATTCTCTTGTTTTTCTTTTTTACTTTTTTGCCACCATTCAAGGTAGTCATCATGCTTATCTTCACGTGTTTTTTCTCTTTGGTTTAGTTTGTATCTGATGTCTGATACTTGTTCTCTTGTTGCGTACAATCCACATCTCTTACAAATAAAATTGCCCTTTCTAGCAGGATCCATTTTCATTGGAATTTCAATCTCATCGTACAATTTGTACAAATCATCTCTGCCTCTTTCTTCTTCTGGAGTATCTGCTTCATATTTTGTTTGAATCTTTTTTTTCTCTCTGTTTGTACATTCTGGGCAGTTAGGCACTGAGATTTGGCTTAATTTTTTCCATAAAAGCGTTCCCACATTCTTAATTGATCGATATTAATCTGACACGCGGATTTTTTCATCATCCCTTGCGGTCCGTTCGCCCATCGAAATCCCGCGTGCCAGATAATTAAAATTCTGAAAATAACGTATTATCTCTTCTCTTCTAAAATCTGAGCTGCAATCTTTGCTGAATTTTCTGCCCCATTAGGAACAAAATTCTTTGAAAATTCACTTAAATTTTCTTCAAATTTCTCATAATTCTCTTTAATTCTGGAAATTGCTTTGGTTACTTGTTCTGTTTTTGTGGCTAGTACACCTAGATTCTTTTCCTCAGCCCATCTGATGTTATTTGTATGCTCATCATAGATTGGAATTCCAACTATTGGCTTTGATTTTCCACCCAAAATCTCACCCATTACTGTATGAGAACCATTGACAACTGCATATCTACATAAATTTAGTATTGTATCTTTTTCTTGTTCTGAAAGAAAACCAATATCAATTTGTATCCAATCTATTCTTTTATCCAAAGCCTCTGAGATTGAATATTTTTTGCCATCTTTTGCTGTTACAGAATCTATGTTTGAATCATTTCTTGCATGCGAAATGATTCTTTTTTCATCTCTCATCTCATCTTGATGGAATACTTTTTCGTATCTCTGACCAGTTCCATCATTAGTTGATTTGTTTCCAGTCCTCATCCAGTAACCAAATTCATTATTTTCAACTAATTTTTCAAGATCTGAACTATCTTCTTTTTTGAATTGCTTATTATTTGTAAAATATCCAACATATGTTACCTTTTCTTCTGCTTCTTTTATGAAATTTAGATTATATTCACATATAGTATATGGCGGTGGTGAATCTGCAACAAGAATTTTTGATGCTTTAACAATTTGTTTTGCAATAAAGATTAGTGATGGATAAAGATATGATCTTGAATTGTATAGTTTAGGCCTAAATTGATTTGTTATAAATAAACTTGGAATGTTTCGATTTTTTGCCAAAATATTTGAACCCATATCTCCATCATTGATTACAAGATCAAATTTTTCTTTGTTGTAGAGTTTTCTTTCTTCTCTCAAATAGTTTGCAATCTGTCTTACTAGTGAAGGATTTTTTGAAATTGGTAATAATAAGTTCATCAGTGACATTGAAACGCTTGGTCCAAATTTTCCATCAATAGGAGTTGGCATTAAGATCTCATGAATTTTCTCTTTTTGATCTGGAAATTTTTTTAATAATTTTTCATAAACATGACCCTTGCTTGAAAAATGAACCTCAAACTCTTCTTTTACGTAGTCTCCTAATACTTCATTTAGCCTCATCATTCGGGAATAATGACCACTTCCCCATGGGTAGATGAATTCTCCTATTTTGAGCACAATATGAAACCAAATATGCCGTTTAAATTCTCAGTGATTCTCCTCTAGAGAATCTAAAATATCATGAACATTATTAGGTCCTAACTGAACTGAAATCTTTTTCTTTGTTTTAAGGGCAGACTCTACTTCTTTTTTTGAAAAAACAGGAATCTCATTTGATCTAATTGTGACTATTTTTTCTAATTTTTTGATATTTCTCTCTAATCCGATCTCTTTTGCATCATTAAATAAATTATCATCCACTCCAGCAAGTGGAATGATTGGGACTTTCTTCTTTTCAAATACCCGCTTTAATGAATAATCAATAAAGTTAGTAGAAAATATCAATGGCGATAAAGCTAGTGATACATAGCTGTTTGAATGTTTTAGCATTATCTCTAGAATTGAATTAACATAGATCAAGTAATTTTTAATTCCATTTGGCTTTATCTTTAGATGAAAGAATTCTAATTCAATCTTATCTTGTACTAGTCTTGGAATAATCTGATTAATTATCTTGGCTAGATTCATTAATTCTGATTTTTGTCTATAACAAACTATGATCTGAGTATCATAACCTTGTTTTATTGTCTCAAAAGAAGAAACTGCAGATATTTCGTCATATACTGCACAAATTGTTTTCTGATTTTGTGATTGATATGGAATTCCACCCTTACCTTTATCTGAAAAAATACAGATGTATGCATTATTTTTTGTTAGATATGTATACAACAATTTATCATAATCTTCTTCTGTTCCAGGACGAGCTCCAAGATTTGATTTTTTTTCTATTATAGTTGATGTTGCTGTAATCTCTACATCTTTTGTAAGAAATCCTTTTGATGAACCTTCAACTCTTACTAGAAATTTTTCACCCTTTAAGAGTAAATTACCACCCACGGAGGTGATCTCCGAAACAATATCTTGAAAATTATTTTTGATGTGCCTCGCTATTGCAATTTTTTCAATCCCAAAGAGTAAGTTAATAGCAGATGATGCAAATACAGGATCGTTTGCATCAACCAAAACTATATCGCCATCACGTTTTACGGATTTGAATTGTTGATTTTTTATCTTGAGAATTTTTTTAATATTTGTAATTAGCTGTGGAATCTTATTTTTTGAAAATATGGTTGGAAAAACTACAACATATGATATTTCACCCATCTTTTCTATTTTGAAATCTACTTGTTTATAATTTAGGATAGAATTTCGGGTAATCAATATAAAACAAATACTTTGAATGAAAATATGACAAAATTCACACAAGAACAAGTGGATGATCTTAACTCAAGAATAAAGACTGCTGAAGAGGCACTTCAATGGGCTTCAGATAATCTTCATCCCAAAGTTGCAAAAGCATCAAGTTTTGGTGCAGAAGATTCAGTAATTATGGATATTATGCTAAAGATTAACCCAAAATTTAGATTCTTTACATTAGATACTGGAAGACTACCACAAGAAACCTATGACATTATGGATGTTGTAAGAAAAAAATACAATATTTCAATTGAAGTATTATTTCCTGATGCTAAAGAAGTTGAAGATATGGTTAGAGAAAAGGGGATGAACCTATTCTATGAAAGTGTAGAGAATAGAAAACTGTGTTGTGAAATTCGTAAAGTACATCCAATTAATAAAATATTGAGCACATTAGATGGTTGGATTACTGGATTAAGACGTGATCAGACTAAAACTCGAGAAGATGCTACAATCTTTCAACTAGACCATGGACATGGTGATATTCTAAAGATTAATCCGATAATTGATTGGACCTGGGATCAAATTCAAGAATATATCAAAAAAAATAATCTACCACAGAACAGTCTTCTTGCCAAAGGTTATCCAAGCGTTGGTTGTGAGCCTTGTACAAGGCCCATAAATCCTGGAGAAGACCTTCGAGCAGGAAGATGGTGGTGGGAAGAAGGTGGAAACAAAGAGTGTGGCCTTCATATAGACCATAAGTAGAGAATTTTTGCATGTCAGAAAATAGTTCAATTAAACCACACGGTGGGGTATTAGTTAACAGAATTACTAAAGCTGATCCTACTGGACTATTCTCAATTACAATTAGTGAGGATCTTGCAAATGATGTTGAAAATATAGCAGACGGAATTTTTAGCCCTCTAGAGGGATTCTTGGGACAACAAGACTTTGAAAGCGTTGTTTCACGAGGAAGATTAGCAAATGACTTAGCTTGGACCATTCCTATTGTACTTGACGTTGATGAACAAACTGCTTCTAAAATGAAAGAAACAGGAGATGTACTATTACAAAATCCTCAAGGAACTGGTGTTGCTATATTACATGTTGAGGAAACATATTCTTTTGATAAAGAAAAGACTGTACAAGGAATCTATGGAACAACTGACTCTGCTCATCCAGGTGTCGCAAAGACAATGTCAATGAAGGATTTTCTGGTAGGTGGGAAGATTGACTATATTCAAAGACCTGAAGAGACTGAGATTAGAAAACATAGACTAACTCCCATCCAAACAAGAGAAGCCTTTGCACAAGCAGGATGGAAGAAGATATGTGCATTTCAAACTAGAAATCCTCCTCATGTAGCACACGAAATGCTACAAAAGACAGCAATTACAACACGTGATGGAGTATTTGTTAATCCAATTATTGGGAAGAAAAAGTCTGGTGACTTTGTTGATGAGGTTATTGTAAAGTGCTATGAAACTATGATAAAATTATACTATCCAGAAAACAGATGCCAACTTGGAACTCTACATACTGAGATGAAGTATGCTGGTCCAAAAGAGGCAATTCATCATGCAATTATGAGACAGAACTATGGATGCACACACATCATTATTGGAAGAGACCATGCAGGTGTTGGAAAATTTTATGATCCATTTGCTGCACAAAAAATCTTTGGTGACTATCCAGAATTAGAAATTTCTCCAGTATTTTTCCCACCATTCTTCTATTGTAAAAAATGTCTTACATACACAACCCCAAAGGCATGTCCACATGACGATGATGCAAAAGAGCAGATTAGTGGAACTCAACTAAGAGAGATGATTCAAAATGGTCAGTCTCCCTCTGAATTTATTCTAAGACCTGAAGTAGCAAAAGTAATTTTGGATCATCCAAAACCTTTTGTTGATTAGATATTTATTCAATCACACTTGTTCAAGTCTGTGAAGTATCTATTTGCAATAGTTTTGCTTGCAGGATTTTTTTTCACTCCAGCATTTGCTCAAGACGTGAATAATCCCTCAGTAATTATTGATCTCATAGAAATTCCTGCAGAGAAATTTAACATAGTTTTACGTGATACACCAATCATACCACTTGATGATGTTCATGGTATTAGCTGGCAAGTAACTATTGATAACAATCTAATTTATGCAAACCCAAATGGAGATGCTGTTCTTAGAATATATAATCAAGATCATTCAGGAACAGAATTTATTGAAGTTGGAATGGGCTCACAACCTGATAACAAGTCATGGGTTGCAGTTAAGACTCCAAAAGAGGGATACATTGTAGTTTTTAGAGATTTGGATAGGGGGTGGTATCCCGAGGCAAAATTTCTCATATCTTACACTGATAGAGCCGGACTGACTGTTAACAATGGAGGAAGAATTGTAGTTACAAATCTGGACATTGATCTATTTACAATTGATTCTTATTCTGTTCATGGAATGGAGGGTTCTACTGATCCCCCTGCAGTAAATTCTGGAAGCATGATTGTAGAGTTTCTGTCAGGCGATCCGGCAGATAATATCTTTGCTTTGTATCCATTTTTTCTTGCAATAGGTCTTTTTGCTATAGTTGGAGTATTGGTTCTAACTAAGAAGCGTTCCTAGACTTGTAATATTTGCAACTTTTTTTGATCTTACACACATTACACATTGGAGAAATTGGTTTGCAGATATTTTGACCAAACATAACAAAAGTATCATTAATTTCAAGCCAGTATTTTTTTTGAATTTTCTTCATTAATTCTTGTTCTGTATCTTCTGGATTTTTTGTATCTACAAGTCCTAATCTGTTTGAGATCCTATGAACATGAATGTCAACTGGAATTGCTGGCTTGTCATATGCATACACTAGAACACAGTTAGCGGTCTTCCTTCCAACTCCTGGTAACTGAACCAAAGTATCCAAGTCATCAGGAACTTTTCCTTTGTATTTTGTATGAATAATTTTTGCAACTTCAATAATCCTTTTTGATTTTACATGATAGAAGCCAATTGATTTTATTATCTTCTCTACGTCCTTTATCTTGGCGTTTGCAAGTTCTTTTGGATTTTTGTATTTTGAGAACAATACTTTGACTATTTTTGTTGTAGTTTCATCTTTGGTTCTTGCAGAAAGAATTGTTCCAATTAGTATGCTAAATGGACCCGTTTCAGCCTCGTGAAGCGCATTAAGTGCTGTCATTCTAGGTGGTTTTACAGAATTCATGGTATCTATCATATCACGAAGAATTTTTTTCATTTTCATTTGAAAGACTACGTACAAGTATTATAATTGTAATAACAAGAAATTTCATTGGATCTTACAAGAGAAGAAGAATCTGCACTAAAGGGCGAACAGGGAGAAGTTATGCAGATGGCATACAGAATTTTAGTTGCTACAGGTGAGGCAACAGATGCTGAGAAACTAATACCAATAGAATGGGCTCATCTAGCTGGTGTAAATTATAACACAATTGGTGATGCAGGAGAAGAGTTTCTATCAGGTATCAGTAAAGATGCTAGGGTTAAAGTAAAAACAACTCTGAATCCAATGGGATTTGATATTGATAATGTATCAAAGTATGGATTAGATGAGAATTTTATCTCTAAACAGCTATCAATTAGAAATTCATACGAAATAATGGGAGTTACTCCGTCATTTTCTTGTATTCCTTATGAAATTTTTGATATTCCAAAAGAAGGAACTCAAGTTGCATTTGCTGAAAGTAATGCTGCAATTCATGCAAATTCGTATGATAATCTAAAGACAAACAAGGAAAGTGCATTTAGTGCACTTGCTAGTGCACTTACTGGAAAAAGTCCCTACTCTTCATTACGAAAAGAAGATACTCCAAATGTTACAATTAGAATGAAAGTAAAAAATCCAAATGAATTGACATATGGAATGCTTGGATTTTTTGCTGGTAAAGTTGGAGATACTTCTGTAAACATTTCTGGTCTTGGAGAGATGGATAGACGTCAATGCAAAGCAATGTGTGGAGGAATGGGAACATCAGGAACTTGTGCAAAGTTTCTTTTTGGAGAAGGAGATTCTGATTGTGAAAAAGTAGATTTTGATGAAAAAGAGATGCAAACTGTACATGATGAGCTAAACACTGCTGAGAAAGGTGATCTGATCACACTTGGCAGTCCTCAGTTGGGATTGGAAGAGATCTCTGACCTTGCTGGTAAACTCAAGGGTCGCTCTTTCAAAAAGAGATGTATGATATTTTGTCCTAGAACTGTAAAAGATCAAGCAAGAAAAATTGGTTACACCAATGAGCTTGAACGTGCAGGATGTGAAATACTTTCTGACTGCTGTACTTGTCTTACTCCATTGATTAACAAAGATGATGTTGATGCTGTAACTACAAATAGTATCAAGGGTGCATTTTATCTTAAAAATTCTACTGGTGTAGATGTTAATCTAAAATCACTATTACAGATTGTTGAAGATGAGACAAGATGAAAAAAATACTTGTTGCAGGAAAAGTACAAGGCATTGTTTTAAAATCTGAAAAACCAATCAATTTTTTGGGTACAGTTGATAAAAAAACTGGAATTATAAGCGACAAGAATCATGATCTTTTTGAAAAGTCAATCAAAGATACTATTCTTGTGTTTCCTTCAGGTGTTGGTAGTAGTGTTGGAGCATATACAATTTATTCAATAAAGTCAAACAATACCGCACCTCTTGCAATGATTTGTCAAAAAGCAGATCTTACAGTAGTTACTGGTTGTGCATTGACAAATATCCCATTAATTATTATTTCTGATGAAGAATTTTCTTCTATTGAGAATGGAATGAAAATTTCACTTGATACAGATTCTTCTAATCCAATTCAGTATCAGTAAAATCTTCTTTTTGTGAATTCCCAATACCTGTTTCTTTAATCTGACTTTGTCCTGCAGGCAAAACACGAACAAAGTCATCTAGGCTTATTTTCTTAGTAATTTCTTCATAAATTTTTGAAAATTCCACTCTTATTTTTTTGGCAGCGTCTACCATCTCCGATCCATGTGGTTCAATTATTGCATAACAGATAGAATTTTTCTTAATTGTCTCTGGCGGGCCACATGTCAAGACGTAGTCATCTTCTTGTGGAATTATTCCTACAGCTAATTTGAGATTTGCAGAATTGATAAAATTTCGTTGTCCTTCTATTGTAAAAGAACCTTTGGGAAGAAATTCCCCACTTGGTGCAGATTTTTTTATCTGGTCTGGATTAACCCAATAAGCACTTACTCCATACATTCCCTCTTTCCATGCACGACTAAAGCAAACTGTAGCATGTGCAACTTCATTCATGCTTGTATCTGGTGCATCTTTTGCATCTTTTAAAATAAAAAATGGTGATCCATGAATATCTCCATGAAATATTTTGTCATTTTTTCCTAAATGTTTTCTAACTACAGCTGAGTTTGATGCTGCATCTCTTCCACCAATTACAAGGAACCCATCTGATGTAAAGAACCATCTGTATCTTTCATACCAGCTTTTCTTTCTAATTTCTGTAACTAGAATTAAATCCTGTTCAGATTCAGTTTTGTTTTGGAATTTTTCTAGCTTTTTCTCTGTTTCAGCTTTAATTTTTTCAATTGAAATTATTGCACCAGATTGTTTTTTTGCTTCATCAAATAGTACTGATGCAATTGATTGGAGTGAAGCTTTAGTGTTTATCTTAATTTTTTCATCTTGAATAACAATTAATGAAATTCCTTTTTCACTAACTAATTTTGCATTATGACTAGCCAAAGTTTCCTGTGCAGAGACATCTTCTAATGATGTTGTACCTTTTGAAACCATCTCAAAAAGAGAATTTGCAACATTTGTAATGTTCTTTGATCTTTCCTTGACTGTTTCAATTGCCTTTTCTTGCTCAGAAATTTGGGTTTGTAATTCCTTAATTTTCTTATCAGAACCACTAGATTGAATTGATTTTCCTTTTTCAACCAAGTCTCCTGTAAAGACTGTATCTAGTCCTTCGATGAAACTATTGACATTTGTTATCTCTCCTTCTAATTTTCCTAATTTTAATGGTAAAACTTCAGTTTTTTCATTTCTTACAATAATCGCATCATGGTTTCCTGATGAAACATCTGAAACAATCTTTTTTGTAGTTTCAAAAATTTTCTTTATTTCTTCATGAGTTAACAGATTTCCAATCTTTTTTGAATCAATATTCGCATTTCCAAAAATTCCCTCAACATATTTTTTTGGTAAACCTAAAGTTCGCCCAAACCATTTTCCGGCAACTAAATCTGTTGTTTTAAGGTCGTCAAAATCTGATTCTAACATGTTAAAAATATCTAATCCACTTTTTGGGGGCTGGGTATATTCTAACCCAACGCGTAGCTTTCTATGTCTTACATCTATAGAATGCTGTAATGCAAGAATCTTCATATCATTATTGCAGAGTAAAATATTTCCATCTCCAAAAAATTCACCTACCAAAACAAACTCTTTTCCAAATCCTTCAAAAGTAAAATATGCAATTCTTTCTGAACCGATCTGTTCTATTTTTTTTAATTTTAGTCTAAGAAGATCACTTCTTAATCTCTTGAGTAATCTGTTTGGCTCCATCTGATCAATTTTTACAGAAGTAAGCCAAACACCGAATGTTGAAATCATCATAAAGAGATCACTTTTTTCAGTGTGATGAAGTTTGAAGAGAAGACTATCTTTTGTAATTCCGTAAATATTGCTAACATAGTAGTCTTGAGCTTGATTTGAAATCTGATCTACCAAATACCGTAATTCTATTCCTGCTAGTGTCATAACCATGTATTTTGCGTCTAAAATTATACTCTTGCTATCATGTGCTCAATCTTTGACCAAAGGTATTAAACATGGGTTGCCTGAGACACGCTAGAAATTTACTTGGCAAAATTCAAAAAGAAAAAATCTAAACCTACCTTTGAACCTGATAACTCTAAGAAAGAATCTGTTAAGGGAGAATCAGTTGATGTTCCTGAAACAGAAAAATTGGAGCCTGTTCCAGAAACTCCTTCAGGAGATCCCCCAATAAGTGAAGCTGCTAAAAGTGAAAAAGATAGGAAATTAAGTAAATTATTTTGGATGCGAATTGCTTTAGCTATTATTGCAGGAACAGCAGCGACTTTCATCTTTGAAGATATTGAAGGTGAAGAAAGAAGATGGTCTTCAATCGCATTTATGATTATATTGTTTTTTGGATCAATCATAGTTGCAAAAGGAATGAAAATGCAATTACCATCCTCAGATAGAAAAAAAATTGTTACACAAGCTCTAGGAAGTTATGTCTTTCTATACCTGTTCACTTGGATTTTGACTAATACCATTGTTAATGTAGAAAGTGTATCAAATGGAATGCCATCACTACTTCCTTAATTTAGTAAAGGAAAGAATGTAAATGTGGAATTACAAAACACCTGGAATTCCTGATGAATATTTTGAACGAACAGAAAATGTCCCCATTACAAAAGAAGAAGTACGAACTATTCAAATTAGTAAGGCAAGACTAAAGCCAGGACAAACTGTTTATGATATTGGTTGTGGGAGTGGTTCAATTTCTATTGAAGCAGCATTTCAAGTTGAATCATCTGGTAAAGTATTGGCTATTGACTATGATGAAAATGCTATAGAATTAACTAAAAAGAATATGCACAAATTTGACCTTTCAAATATTTCTGTAATTTTTGGTAATGCAAAAGAGAAGATATTAGAACTTGAAGAAGCTGATGTAATATTCATTGGAGGAACTGGTGGAGATACAAAAGAAATAGTTGAGATTTCTCAGAACAAACTAAAATCAGGAGGTAGAATTGTAATTGGTACAATATTGATTGAAACACTTTATTCAGTTTTACAAATTCTAGACAAATTACAGTTTGAATCAGTCGATATTACTCAGATAACTATAGCTAAGAGTAGAAAAACTAGTACAGGAACTATGATGCTTGCAAGAAACCCTGTAACTATAATTTCTGCTACCAAAGTCTAATCTAAATCTTGATCTATGTGTTAATTTTTTAGTAAGCAAAATTTATTTTAATATGAAGTAATAATGCGTGATAAAAGAAGTAAATTACAAATTTATTTTGATGTATTTTCTGCAATTTTATTAGAAAAACAAAATAATGAAGCGATCTCTAAAACTAGACTTCAACACAAAAGCAATACATCATATGATAAACTATTGAAATATCTTAATGAGATGACTGAGAAAGGACTAATTAAAATAGAAAATGAAATAGATACTACTGAATTAGGAACTAAATTTTATCAAGATTATTCTAGTGTTAATGATTTGATCAATGAAATTACTCAAAGATTAACTTAGACAAAATTGAATTTTTCTATTTTATTGTCTTTTGTAAGAAATAAGATTTCATGATGTGAATCAAGTAGATTCTTCATAAATTGTGGTGCCAATTTTTTATTGACACTTGGTACATGAAATGAACAAATAAAATTTCCTGGAATTTTATGAAAATTATCATCCACGCATTGCTCTATTTCTTCCATTGATTCTGTTTTTTTATCCGTATTAAAATCAAAATAATGTGTTGACACCACTCTGATTTTTCCATCTTGTGGTAATGATTCCACTTTTGCTAAAATCATTTTTTCATAATCCTCAAATTCTTTTGGAATTGGAACTATGTTTAGTAATCCTTTTTCAATATTATTTTCAACATCAATTCCAAATATTTTCATATTTTCCTTTAATTTTTCAGTATCATTAGTTGTATAGAAACAGCGTTGCTCCATTTCCAAACCTGTTTTAATAAAATTAAATTCTATTTCTTCTGCCTTTTTTTGTTCTTCGTGAAATAATAAGATGTGTGTATTATCAAGTGATTCCAAATAATCATTACTAATCTGTGTATAACTCATTTTGATATCATTTTTTGAATAATTTCTAGTATTAAGACTTTTTAATATTCTACTAGCTGGTGCCACAGAAGTATTTGATTTCATATTTATGGCAGTTCTCGTGTCTATATTTTTTTATCTTTTTTTAAAAAATTCATGGATCTAAAAACATCTAGATACTCACCATGGTGCGTAATCGCATTAAATATCAAATCAATATTTTATTCAATGGCATATTTGAGAGTAAAATTCATTCGTGGCCAAAAATATCTCTATCTAGTAAAAAGTAACTGGGATTCTAAAAAAAAGACATCAAAACAGAGTATTATCAAATATCTAGGAATAGAATCTGATGTATCTATTTCTGGTATTCCTGAGAATTTTAGAGATTCTGAAAAAATAATTGATTATTTTATGAATCAAAAATATTTTCAACCTACCGTTCAAAATGAAATAACTAAGAAACTTCAAAAAGATTTACTTTCATCTTTCAAAAATGGTGATTATGTTGAAGCAAATTCTTTACTTGAATCATATAAAAAAATATATGGTTTTGAGTCATTTCTTACTGCTGTTTTGATTCCTTTGATTGAAGAAATAGAATCATTAGGGTATTCTAAAAAAATTGATTTAGGTACTCAAACAACTTGTTATAATGCAATCCAAGATTTATTAAATTTAATTTTAGAAACTAATTATACTAAATTAAAAAAGAAAAAAATTCTAATTTGTGTACCTTATGGTGAGCAACACACATTTGGTACAAAAATACTTGAATCGCAACTCTCATCTACCGGAAATATAGTCTACAATCTTTCCCCTTTCACACCTACTTCATCAATAATGGAATCTATTGAATACAATAATCCTGATTGTATTTTTGTTTCTATTACCCTTGATGAAAATATTTTGTCTGCTAAAAGAATGATTCAAAAAATTAATGATCAATATGCAATTCCAATTATTATTGGAGGTCAAGCTGTAAAAAATGATTCAGAAAACTGGAATGCTTCTATTGGACAAAATCTTTCAATTACAAAAATTTTAAAACTTATTCAATCCAAGAAATCTGAAATCATCCAAATCGTATAGTTTTTTTATTTGTATTTTTTTTGACTAGTTTTTTGTTTTGAAATTGTTTTTAATATTTTAATTTTTTTATTCTATTTTATATTGTAATTTTAATTTTTAATTGCTCATTGATGTTCTCAATTACCTTTGAAAGGATATCTGAATTTGATGTAAAGAACCCTCTATACTCGTGGTCTCCTATGTCTTCTGCTACTAGTCCAAATGGCCCATTATCGCCTTTTGTCACCACAATCCACATTGGAGAAATATTAGTTCCATCACAGCTAATTACTTCTGCTGACGATGGTGGGTGTGGTGCTAATTCTGGATTATTGAAATTACCTATTATCCATGCATGTGAAATTTTTTCTAGAATTTCTCTATATCTTTCTTCGACATACTTGTATCTGGATTCAGTTTCAAAAGTAACTAATAATGGGGTGTTGTGCTTTACAGCATAATTTTCTATAAGGATACTTAGTCTGTATAGTTCTTTTTTGCCTGTTTTAAAATTAACATAATTTGCTTCTCTGTATTCATCTAATTCCCATAATACGTTATGGTCTGTAAGATCTACATCTTTTATTTCTTCAAATGTTGGAAATTTATTCCATATGTCATCAATAAACCTTACAAAATGTTCATTCATAATTCTTTATTTTTTTTTCCGTATATAATACACTAATAATTTTTTGAAATAGTGCCAATTTTTTTCATTTTTGCGATTTAAAAATTTGCTTTGTTTTTTCTGCTTCAATTTTATGAATTAACATTGGTTTTGGATATTCTAAATTTCTTGGAAATTCTTTCCACAAATTATTAATAATTTTTGGTTCTATTTTTTCTAATTCTGGTTTCATACTAGCAGTTGCAGCTCCAGCTACTTCTTTAGCTGTATCAACTTTTGTAATTTGTTGTGCTGCATATTCATCAGCACTCACTGTGCTGAAACCAAAGTCATTAAAATCAGACATTATTGTCTCCGTTATTATTACTATTATGAAGTAGCTTAGATTCTGTATCTTCAGCATCTTCTTTATCTTTGAACCAATAATCTGTACTCTTTGCTAATACTGCTACATATGCGCCTGTAAGAATATTGACTAAA
>ENA-ORDI01001066-ORDI01001066.1-marine-metagenome-genome-assembly--contig:-NODE-1066-length-15853-cov-5.337728_pt1 | contig 15853 bp, 17 predicted proteins | sample MGYA00248628_ERZ508525 | MGnify/ENA primary metagenome ERZ508525 (study PRJEB26195, sample SAMN05422138) | marine metagenome | isolation source: East of Porto Seguro, South Atlantic Ocean | place... | reverse complement strand
TTCTTGGCAATTTCGATAATTTGGTTATAGCATCAATTCTTTCTTCAGAACTTGTTTTTTTATTTTTTATAATTTTTTTTAAAGTAAGTCTTTTTTTACTATATTTTCTTACTAATCTTTCTCTTTTTAAATTACGCTGTATTAGACTTGATCTTGCCATAATGCTATTTATTTAAAGGAAAATTAAAAGCTTTTAATAAAGATTTAGCTTCGTTATTTTTCTTTGTTGATGTTACAATAGTTATATCCATACCCTTTACTTTATCTATTTTATCGTAATCAATCTCAGGAAAAATAATATGTTCTTTGATACCAAAAGTATAATTTCCAAGCCCATCAAAATTTTTTTCAGATAAACCAGAAAAGTCTTTAGTTCTTGGCAAAGCAATATTAATTAATCTATCAATGAATTCGTACATTCTTTTTCTTCTTAAAGTAACTTTACATCCAATTGGCATATCTTTTTTTGTTTTAAAATTTGCTATTGCTTTTTTTGTTTTAGTAATAATTGGCATTTGACCAGAAATTTTTTTTAAATCTTCAATAGTTGCCTCTAATTTTTTTTTGTCACTAGCATCTATTCCTAAACCGATATTTATCACAATTTTTTTTAATTCAGGAACAGAAAAAATATTCTTTAGACCAAGTTCTTTCATTAAGTTTGGTTTAATTTTTTTTATATATTCTTCATATAATCTAGCCATTTTGAATTATTTCTCCTGTTTTTTTTTCAAATCTAATTTTTTTATTTTTTTCAAGTTTATAACCAATTTTTGTCTTTTTACCATCCTTTATAGAAATAAATGCCAGATTTGAAAGTTGTATGGATAATTCTTTTTCAATAATTCCTCCACCACTTTGTTTAGAAGGTTTTTGATGTTTTTTTACAATATTAACTCCTTTAACAATTGCTCTATTTTTCTTTGGGATAATTGATAATATTGATCCTGATTTACCTTTATCCTTACCTGTTATTACTAAAACATTATCTCCTTTTTTTAATTTTATTTTTACTTTACTCATTTTTTATAAAACCTCAGGAGCTAGTGAAATAATTTTAGTAAATTTTTTTAATCTTAATTCTCTAGTAACTGGCCCAAAAATTCTTGTTCCGATTGGTTCACCTTCCTTAGTTAATAGAACTGCCGAATTCTTATCAAATCTTATTGTAGAACCATCCTGTCTAGAAACTCCTTTTTTAGTTCTCACTACTACAGCTCTAGTAACCTCACCTTTTTTTACTTTTCCATTAGGTATAGCTTCTTTTACTGAAATAACTATTAGGTCTCCAATGCTAGCGCTTCTTCTTTTTGTACCTCCTAACACTTTTATACACTGAACCAATTTTGCTCCAGAATTATCAGCAACATTTAATTTTGTTTCTGCAATAATCATTTTTTTACCTTTGCTACCTTTTTTGCATCAAATAATATAAATCTTTTTGTTTTTGAAATAGGTCTAGATTCAATAATTTGTACTCTATCTCCTATTTTAGTTTCATTGTTTTCATCATGAACTGCAAACTTTTTATTTTTTTTTAAAATTTTTTTATATTTTTTGTGCATATATGTTGATTCCACATCAACAATAATAGTTTTTTCACATTTATTTTTTATAACTTTACCCTTCAATATTCTTTTTGGCATCTTTATCTCCTAAAAATTCTTCATTTAACTTTGTTTTTATTCTAGCAATATCTTTTTTGACCTGATCTATTCTTCCTGCTTTATCTAGTTGACCATTTTTTTTTTGAAATCTCAGATTATAATTCTCCTTTTTCAAATTTTTTAATAAATCAATTAGTTCATCTTTAGTTTTTGTTTTTATTTCACTATATTTCATTCAAATTCCCATTCTTTTAATAAATAAAGATTTGATAGGAAGTTTAGCTGCGCCAAGCATTAACGCATTTTTTGCTATATTTTCACTTACACCATCAACTTCAAAAATAATTCTTCCTGGATGTACTCTACTAACCCAAAATTCTACATTTCCTTTACCTTTACCCATTCTAACTTCTGCTGGTTTTTTACTAACTGGGACATCGGGAAATATTCTAATCCAGACTCTTCCTTCTCTTTCCATTTCTCTTGTAATTGCTCTCCTAGCAGCCTCAATTTGTCTAGCACTAACTCTGCCAGGAGTGCGTGCTTTTAAACCATAACTTCCAAAATTCAGTTTTGATCCAGAATAGGATTTTCCATGAATTCTACCTTTGTGCTGTTTTCTAAATTTTGTTTTTGATGGTTGTAGCATTTTTGTTTCTTTTATTAATTATTTTTATTTTTTAAATTATTGTTAGTTTTATCTTCTTTTGATATTTTTTCACCTTTATATAACCAAACTTTTACACCACACGTACCATACGTTGTTTTTGCTGTAGAAGTTCCATAATCAATATTGGCACGAAGTGTATGTAAAGGAACTCTACCTTCTTTAAACCATTCGACTCGAGCAATTTCAGCGCCACCTATTCTCCCAGCTACACAAACTCTAATACCTTGAGCTCCTAGTCTTAATGCTGATTGTACTGCTCTTTTCATAACTCTTTTTGTTGCAGCACGATTTTCTATTTGCATTGCTACATTATCTGCAACAACTTTTGCATCTAATTCTGGTTTTTTTGTCTCAACAATATTTAAATTTATTTCTGATCCAGTTAATTTTGATAATTGTTTTTTTAACTTTTCTATATCCGAACCTTTTTTACCAATAATAATTCCAGGTCTAGCTGCATGTATTGCAATAATAATTTTTTTTGAAGATCTCTCAATAATTACCTTTGACAATCCTGCTTTTTTTAATTCTTGTTCTATATATTTTCTAATTTTTAAATCATTTTCTAAAAATGTGCTATAGTTAGCATCAGAGTACCATCTAGAATCCCAAGTTCTATTAATTCCTAATCTAAAACCTGATGGATTTACTTTTTGTCCCATTATCTTTTTTCCTCATGCATATCTTTTTTTTGATCTTTTTTAACATTTTTTTCTTTTTCTTTTAGTTTTGTCTCACTTTGTTCTTTTAATTTAATAGTTAAATTACTGAAGTGTTTTAATATTCTTGCACCTCTTCCTTTTGCTCTTGGTCTAAATCTTTTCATTACCAAACCTTTGCCAACAGAAGCCTCGTGTACATACAATTTATCTACATCTAACTGATGATTGTTTTCTGCATTTGCAATTGCTGATTGAAGAGCTTTTTTTATTTGATAAGAAATACGTTTTTGAGAAAATGATAGATAATTTAGAGCTTTTTCTACAATCAGGCCTCTTATTGGAGAAATTATTATGTTTAATTTTTTTGGGCTTACTTTAATAGATTTCAAATAAACTTTAGCAGAATCATTATCTTTTTTTATAGTCTCGTTAACAATATTCTTTTTTTTACTTTTTTTATTTGTTTCTTCATTTATTTTATCTTCTTCTACCATTTATTTTTTTTTCTCCTTACTGTCTTCTTTTGGTTTTATATCTGCTGGTTGTCCAGTAACTTTTTTATCTATAATTGTTCCAGCACGTGCAATTGATGTTGGTTTCTCCTCAGATTTACTTACAGCAGAGTGAGAATTAAATGTTCTTGTTGGTGAAAATTCTCCAAATTTATGCCCAACCATATTTTCATTAATACTTACGGGTATAAATTTCATTCCATTATAAACACCAAAAGTTAATCCGACAAATTCTGGTAAAATTGTTGATTTTCTAGTCCAAATCTTTATTACTTGATTAGTTTTACCAGATTTTCTAACATCTTCTGCTTTTTTTAAAAGATATTCTTCATAAAACGGGCCTTTCCATGTTGATCTAGTCATTTTTATTTGTTTCTTCTCCTTGATCTTATGATAGTTTTATCTGTTCTTTTATTCTTTCTTGTTTTATAACCTTTAGTTGGTTTGCCCCAAGGAGTAGACGGGTGTCTGCCTCCTGAAGTCCTACCTTCACCACCGCCATGGGGATGATCTACTGGATTCATTGCAACGCCTCTTACTTTTGGTCTAAATCCAAGCCATCTTTTTCTACCAGCGCTTCCAATTTTAATATTTTTATTTTCAAGATTTGAAACAGTGCCAACTGTTGCAAAGCAATTATCATCCAGATTTTTTATTTCACCAGAATTTAATTTTACAATTGCTTTACCTGAATCTATTGCTAATAAATTAACAGAAGAACCTGCTGATCTTGCAATTTGTCCTCCTTTTCCAGGTTTCATTTCAACGTTATGTACTACTGTCCCAACAGGAATATTTTTTAGAGGCATTGAATTGCCGACTCTTATATCAACTTTTTCTCCGGATTGTACTTTATCACCAATTTTTAGTTTATCCGGGGCAATAATATATGATTTAGTTTTATCCTCGTATTCTATTAACGCAATGTGTGCTGTTCTAATTGGATCGTATTCAATATGAATTACTGAGGCTGGAGTATCAATTTTTTTTCTTTTAAAATCTATAATTCTATATTTTTTTTTATGTCCTCCCCCTCGATGTCTTGAAGTGATCCTACCCGAGTTATTTCTTCCAGCTTTTGCATTATATTTCTTAGTTAAAGATTTTTCAGATGATCCTTTCCATACATGTTCCTTATTTGTTAAAACTGCGTGTCTTCTTGTTGAAGTATATGGCTTAAAATTTTTCATATCTTTTAAATTCCAGTTGTTATATCAATTTTTTGTCCTTTTTCTAGTGAAATTATTGCTTTTTTCTCATTTTTTCTCTTGCCCATTTTACCTTTGAATCTTTTCGTTTTGCCTTTTGATACAATTATGTTAATTTTTTTAATATTTACTCCAAAGAGTTTTTCAACTGCTTGTTTAACAATCGCTTTACTGGCATCCATTGGAATTGAAAAAACTACTTGTGAATTATTTGATAATAATGTTGTCTTTTCTGTAATTACTGGTTTTTGTATCAAATCATAAAATTTTGTAGATAACTTATCATCCTTTTTTTTTATTTCTTTTTTTTTAAAAATCATATTAATTTTTTTTCAACCTCAGCTAATGCATCTTTAGAAATAATTAAATTATTAAATTTTAAAATATCATATACATTCATTCCTACTACAGGCATAAAATTTATATTACTTATATTTAAAATTGATTTTTTAAAACTTTTTTCATTTTTATTAGTATTGCTATCAATTATTAAAGCTGATTTAATTTTTAGTTTTTTTAATTTTTTTGAAATTTCTTTAGCAGATATTTTAGTAATTAATAATTTATCAATGATAATAATCTTCTGTTCTTTTTGTTTAACAGACAAAGCTGTTTTTAAACCCAGTTTTCTTATTTTTCTTGGAAGTTTTCTTTTATGATCTCTTATAACAGGGCCATGTGTTACTCCTCCTCCTCGTAAAATATTTGTTTTTAGATTTCCTCTACGTGCTCGTCCTGTTCCCTTTTGTTTGAAAGCTTTAGCGGTTGTACCAACAATTTCAGAACGTTGTTTAACTTTATGTGTACCTTGCCTTCTATTAGCTAATTGCCAGTTTACAACATCTTTTAAAATATCTTTTCTTATAGGAAGAAAGAAAATATCTTTATTTAATTCTACAGTTCCTACTTTTTTTGAATCTATGTTTATTATATCATGTTTCATATTTATTTTTTATTCTCTTTTGTTTTTTGTTCATTTTGTTTTTCTTGATCTGTCTCTTTTGATTCGATTTTTTTTTCCTTTTCTGAGGATTCCTCTGCAATCTCTTCTTTTGTAACTTTTGCCATCAATGATTTTGGTTTAATTGCATCTCTAATAATTAATAAAGTTCCCTTTGATCCAGGAACCGCACCTTTAATCAAAATTAATCCATCTTCATTTTTAATTTCTACAACTTCTAAATTATGAATTGTTACTCTACTGTTCCCCATATGTCCTGCCATTTTTTTTCCTTTAAAAGTTCTTCCGGGATCTTGGCATTGTCCAGTAGATCCATGACTTCTATGCGAAACAGAAACACCATGAGATGCTCCTAAACCAGAAAAATTATGTCTTTTTATAGGACCAGCAAATCCCTTACCATTTGATTTACCAATAACATCAACAAATTGCCCTACTTTAAAAAAACTTGTATCAATTATGTCACCTACATTTACATTTTGATCATTTGATACATTAAATTCTAAGATTTTTTTTTTTGGTTCTATTTTTAATTTTGAGAAATAATTCCTTAAAGGTTTTTTTAATTTTTTTATTTTTATATTTCCTGAAGCTATCTGAATATGTTTAGAATTTTTTGAAGCATCTTCCTTAACTCTAGTCACATAATTTTTTTCTATACCAATTAAAGTAACAGGTACATTTGATCCATCTTCTCTAAAAAATCTTGTCATCCCTAATTTTTTTGCAATTAATCCTACTCTCATAATTTAACTCATATTTAAGTTTTTATTTCAACATCCACCCCAGATGCTATATCTAAATTCATTAACGCGTCAACAGTTTGAGGAGTGGGGTTAACAATATCTATTAAACGCTTATGTGTTCGCATTTCAAATTGTTCTCTTGATTTTTTATCTACATGTGGAGACCTTAAAACAGTAAATTTATTTTTTTTTGTTGGTAGTGGAATTGGGCCAAGAATTTTTGCTCCAGTTTTTTGCGCAGTATTAACAATTTCCACTGTTGATTGATCCAGTAATTTATGATCATATGCTTTTAATCTGATACGAATATTTTGTTTAACCATTTTTACCTCCTACCGCACCACTTGTTTTACCTGATTTAATTTCATCTGCTACATTTTGAGGTACTTGAGCATAGTGATCAAATTCCATTGTAAATTGCGCTCTTCCTTGACTCATAGAACGTAAATTATTTACATATCCAAACATATTTGCCAAAGGAACTTTTGCTTTAAAAACTTTAGCATTGCCTCTATTTTCCATTGCTCCAACTTGACCTCTTCTTGAATTTAAATCACCAATAAGATCTCCCATATAATTTTCAGGTGTTACGACTTCTACATCCATTATTGGTTCTAATAATACTGGGCTAGCTTTTGCCATTCCTTCTCGAAAAGCGCCTTTAGCAGCTATCTCAAAAGTCATTACATTTGAGTCAACGTCATGATAATCGCCATCAATAAGTGTAGCTTTGTAATCAATGACTGGATATCCAGCAAGAATTCCAGTTTCATTTGATGAAACTAATCCTTTTTTTACGCCTGGTATATATTCTTTTGGCACAGCGCCACCTTTAATAGTATCTTCAAAAACAAATCCTGTTCCAGATTCTTGTTTTTCAAAAACAATTTTTACTCTTGCATATTGGCCGGCACCACCAGTTTGTTTTCTAAGTGTATGATCAACTTCTACAGTTTGATTTATAGTTTCTCTATAGGCAACTTGAGGAGCTCCAACATTAGCCTCAACTTTAAATTCTCTTTTCATTCTATCAACAATAATATCCAAATGTAATTCGCCCATTCCTTTTATAATAGTTTGTCCACTTTCTTCATCTTGAGAAACTCTAAAAGATGGATCTTCAGCTGCTAATTTAACTAAAGCTTCGCCCATTTTATCTTGATCAACTTTAGTTTTTGGTTCTACAGCAACTTCAATAACAGGGTCTGGAAAGTCCATTTTTTCTAAAATAATTGGGTTATTTGGATCGCAAATAGTTTCTCCAGTCGTAGCACCTTTTAAACCAGCTATAGCAATTATATCACCTGCATATGCTTCTTTTATATCTTCTCTATTGTTACTATGCATCAACAACATTCTTCCTAATCTTTGAGATTTTCCTTTAACTGATAATAAAATATTGTCTCCTTGATTAATTTTACCTGAATAAATACGACAAAATGTTAAAGTACCCACAAACTCATCCGTAGCAATTTTAAATGCAATTGCAGAAAAAGGCTCATCATCGCTAGATATTCTAAAAATTTCTTTTCCATCATTTTTTGGATCAATTCCTTTAGCTGGAGCAACTTCATTGGGTGCAGGCAAGTAATCTACAACTGCATCAAGTAATGGCTGAACGCCCTTGTTTTTAAAAGCACTGCCACATAATACTGGAACAAAGCTAAATGCAACAGTGCCTTTTCTTATACATTTTTTTATTTCATCTTCAGTCGGTGCTTTACCGTTAAGATATTTTTCCATAATTTCATTATCTTGTTCTACTACTAATTCAATTAATTCGTTACGTGCTTTTTCAGATTCTTCTTTAAATTCATCAGGAATATCTACTACATCAAATTCTTCCCCTAATTTTTCTTCTTTCCAAACAATTGCTTTATTTTTTACTAAATCTATTACTCCTTTAAAATTTTCTTCAGAACCTAATGGCAATTGTGTAATAGCCGGTTTTACATTTAATCTATCTTTAAACATTTGAACACAATTATCAAAATTTGCTCCCATACGATCCATCTTGTTGACAAAACAAAGTCTAGGAACTTTATATCTATCAGCTTGACGCCAAACAGTCTCAGATTGTGGCTCTACACCAGCAACAGCATCAAAAACTGCAACTGCACCATCTAACACCTTTAGTGATCTTTCAACTTCAATGGTAAAATCCACATGGCCTGGTGTATCAATAATGTTTATTCTGTGATCTTTCCAATAACATGTCGTTGCTGCTGAAGTAATAGTTATACCTCTTTCTTGTTCCTGTTCCATCCAGTCCATAGTTGCGTTTCCATCGTGAACTTCTCCAATTTTATGTGATTTTCCTGTATAATATAAAATTCTTTCTGTAGTTGTAGTTTTTCCTGCATCAATATGGGCGCATATTCCTATGTTACGATATTTACTTATTTCTGTTGTTCTAGCCATAAATTTAAATTCTTACCATCTAAAATGTGCAAAAGCTTTATTTGCTTCAGCCATTCTATGAGTATCCTCCCTTTTTTTTACAGCCCCACCTTTATTATTATGAGCATCTAAAAATTCTTGATATAATTTCATTTTCATATTTGTTCCACTTCTTTTTCTTGCTGCATTTATAATCCATCTAATTGCCAAAGCTTGTGATCTATCAACTTTCACTTCCATAGGAACTTGGTACGTTGCACCACCAACTCTTTTAGATCTAACCTCAACTCTTGGTTTAACATTATTTAAAACATCATAAAAAAATTTATTAGCATCCATTTTTTTTTCTTTTGAAATTTTATCTAAAATAAAATAAAGAATTTGTTCTGCTATTGTTTTTTTTCCGTCAAGCATTATAATGTTTATAAATTTGGATATATTTTTATCTTTAAATCTTGAATCTAGTTCTATTTCTCTTTTATTTATTTTCTTTCTTCTTGACATAATATTAATTAAAACAAATTATTTAGGTTTCTTAGTCCCATAAAGAGATCTTCTTTGTTTTCTGTCTTTAACAGGTTCAGCATCTGCGTTGCCTCTTAAGATATGATATCTAACACCTGGTAAATCCTTAACTCTACCACCTCTTATCATAACAACTGAATGTTCTTGTAAATTATGACCTTCGCCTGGTATATAACTAGTAACCTCAAAGCCATTAGTTAGTTTAATTCTTGCTACTTTTCTTAAAGCAGAATTTGGTTTTTTTGGAGTTGTTGTATAAACTCTCGTACAAATGCCTTTTTTTTGAGGAGATCTTTGCAAGGCTGGTACTTTATTCCTTGAAATTGTCTTTTTTCTCCCTTTCCTGACTAATTGACTAATAGTTGGCATAATTCATATATATGTTTATAACTAAATAATTAATAAATACTGTGTGGAGATAATATGTATTTAACTTATGTAATCAACTAAAAAAAAAAAGAAAATAAATAATTTTATCTAGCGCTTTTTTCTTTATTTTTTGACTTTTTTAAAGAATTTTTTTCTATTAAAGCTATAATTTCTTTATATTTTTCTAAAAGGGCTTTTTTCTTTATTTTTTAATTTTTTTAAAGAATTTTTTTCTATTAAAGCTATAATTTCTTTATCTTTTTCTATTGCGGTTTTTTTATACTTTATAACTTTACTTCCAGTACCAGCTGGTATTAATCTTCCAACAATAACATTTTCTTTCAAGCCTTTTAATCTATCGATTTTATTATTTACTGCGGCATCTGTTAAAACTCTAGTTGTTTCTTGAAATGAAGCTGCAGAAATAAAGGATTTTGTTTGTAAAGATGATTTAGTAATTCCTTGTAAAAGAATTTTTCCAATTGCAGGTTTTTTTCTTTCTTTTTCAAGTTTTTTATTGGCTTCATTAAAGTCATCTCTAAAAATTATTTCTCCACTCATAAAAGAGGAGTCGCCTGCTTCTAAAATACTTACCTTTTTAAGCATTTGCCTTAATATTACTTCTATGTGTTTATCATTTAATTGTACCCCTTGTAATCTATAAACGTCTTGTATTTCATTTATCATAAAATTTGCAAACGCAACGTTTCCTAAGACTTCTAAAATATCATGAGGCGTTGGTTGCCCATCAACAATTAAGTCACCTTTGTTTAATAAATCTCCTTCGTTAACATTTACATGTTTTCCTTTAGGAACAAAATATATTTTTTCTGCTTGTTTTTTATCAATAGGCTCGATAACAATAGCTCTTTTCGCTTTATAATCTTTACCCCATTTTACAATACCGTCAATAGCACATAAAATACCATGATCTTTTGGCTTACGTGCCTCAAATAAATCAGCAACTCTTGGTAAGCCGCCTGTAATATCTTTTGATAAAGATGTCTCTTTAGGAATTCTAGCAATCACAGTTCCTGCTAATATTTTTATTCCTTTAGATACATTTAAAACTGCGTCTATTGGAAGGAAATATTTTACTTCTTTATTTTTTGTAGTTTTAACAACGTTTCCTTTTTGATCTACTAATTTAATTTGAGGTTTTAAATCTTTACTTTTTGGATTTAATTTCCAGTCAATGATTGCTCTGTGTGAAATACCAGTTAAAGGATCAACAGTCTCTCTTGATGAAAACCCATCAATTACATCTTCATATTCTACTATTCCATCTTTTTCTGAAATAATAGGTATTGTATATGGGTCCCATGAAGCAACTAAATCCTCTGGCTTAACTTTTTTTCCATCCTTAATTAATAACTTTGCTCCATATGGGATATGATTGGATGATTTTTCTTTATTTGTTTTAACATCTAAAAAAATTACCTTACAATTTCTACTCATCACTATCAATTGTCCTTCACTATTTATGACAGTAAAATTATTTTGTATTTTAATTTTTGCATCATAATTAGAAATAATATTTGATTGAACAGTCGTTTGCGTTACAGCACCACCTATATGAAATGTTCTCATTGTTAACTGTGTTCCAGGTTCACCTATTGATTGAGCGGCTTGAATGCCAACAGCTTCTCCCATATTAACAAGAATTCCTCTCGCCAAATCTCTTCCATAACACTTTTGACATAGTCCATCTGTTGTTTCACAAAATAAAGGCGATCTTACTTTAACTGTTTCAATATTAGCTTTATGAATTCGCTTAAAAGAATTTTCATCAATTAAATCTCCTTTAGACATAAACTTTTTCTTATTTTTTTTTTCAACGAAAAATAAATCCTCAGCTAGAGTTCTGCCAAGTATTCTTTCACCAAGAGATGCAATTATAGAACCGTTTCTAATTACTGCTGCAACTTCAATACAATTAGCAGTTTTGCAATCTTCTTCTACAACAACAACATCTTGTGCTGAATCAACAAGACGTCTAGTTAAGTATCCCGAGTTGGCTGTTTTTAATGCTGTATCAGCAAGACCTTTTCTTGCACCATGAGTAGAATTAAAATATTCAAGAACTGTAAGGCCTTCTTTGAAATTAGAAATAATTGGAGTTTCTATAATTTCACCAGTAGGTTTTGCCATTAAACCTCTCATTCCTGCAAGTTGTTTTAATTGTGCGCCAGAACCTCTTGCTCCAGAGTCGGACATCATAAATACAGAATTAATTTTGTTTGTATTTCTTGTTTTTTCAATTTCGTTTGTCATTGCAGAAGCAACAGAATCTGTACATTGAGACCAAGTATCGATACTTTTGTTATATTTTTCTTTTTTTGTAATAATTCCATTTAAGTATTGTTGATCATAATTTTTTATATCTTTTTTAGCTCTATTTACTAGTTGTTCTTTTTCTTTTGGTATAATAAGATCATCTTTCCCAAAAGAAATACCTGCTCTGCACGCGTGCTCAAAACCTAAAACCATAATTTTATCACAAAATTTGACAGTTTCTGTTTGCCCACAATGTCTATAAATTGCATCTATAACATTACTTACTTGTTTTTTTGTTAAAATTTTATTTATTAGATCTAATCCTATTTTTGGATGTTTTGGTAAAAGTTCATAGATTATCATTCTCCCAGCTGTAGTTTCAGCTATAGAACTTTCTTCTTTATTCTCTTCATTTAAAAATTGATATCTACATTTAATTTTAGAATGTAATGAAATTTTTTTTGCTAATAAAGCATGTTCTATTTCTGCAATATCAGTAAAGGCCATATTCGATCCTATCTCATCTTCAAACATTAGGCTCAAATAATAAATTCCCAAAACCATGTCCTGAGTAGGAACAATTATTGGTTTTCCACTTGATGGACTCAAAATATTGTTCGTGGACATCATTAAAACACGAGCTTCAAGTTGAGCTTCTAATGACAGAGGTATATGAACTGCCATTTGATCACCATCAAAATCAGCGTTAAAAGCTGTACAAACTAATGGATGTAATTGAATCGCTTTTCCTTCTATTAACATAGGTTCAAATGCTTGGAATCCAAGCCTATGCAAAGTTGGCGCACGATTTAATAATACTGGATGTTCTTTTATAACTTCTTCCAAAACATCCCACACTTCCGGTCTTTCTTTCTCTACTAATTTCTTTGCTGTTTTTATTGTATTGGAAAGGCCGTATTGTTCTAATTTACAATATATAAATGGTTTAAATAATTCTAAAGCCATTTTTTTAGGAATACCACATTGATGTAATAATAAATGTGGGCCAGGAACTATTACAGATCTACCTGAATAATCAACTCTTTTTCCCAGTAAGTTTTGTCTAAATCTACCTTGTTTACCTTTTAACATCTCAGATAAAGATTTAAGTGGTCTTTTATTTGAACCCAATATTGCTCTTCCTCTTCTACCATTGTCAAAAAGAGCATCAACTGCCTCTTGAAGCATTCTTTTTTCATTTTTGATAATAATATCTGGAGCATTTAATTCCATTAATCTTCTTAATCTATTATTTCTATTAAGAACTCTTCTATACAAATCGTTTAAATCTGAAGTTGCAAATCTACCACCATCTAAAGGAACAAGAGGTCTAAGATCTGGAGGAATAACAGGCAAAACTTTCAAAATCATCCATTCAGGTTTTGCTTTAGATTTAGAAAAAGCAATTAATAATTGTAATCTTTTTAAAAGTTTTAGTTTTGTAATATCTGATTTTGTGGATTCAATATTATTTTGTACTACCTTAATTTCTTTTTCAGTTTTTAATTCACTTAACAATTTTCTTATTATTTCAGCTCCAATACCTACTTCAAATTTTCCTTCACCATATTTATCAATTAATTCTTGATATCTTTCCTCGGTTATAAGTTCATATTGTTTAAGATCGGTCAAACCAGGCTCTATAACTATATATTCTTCAAAATATAAAATCTTTTCCAAAGATTTTAAAGAAATATCAAGAAAAGAGCCTATTCTGCTGGGAAGTGATTTAAAAAACCAAATATGTGCAACTGGAGAAGCTAGTTCTATATGAGCCATTCTTTCTCTTCTAACTTTTGACAATGTAATCTCAGTACCACATTTTTCACATATGATACCTTTGTATTTCATTCCTTTATATTTTCCACAGATACATTCATAGTCTTTTATTGGCCCGAAAACTCTACCACAAAACAACCCATCTTTCTCAGGTTTAAAAGTTCTATAATTAATAGTTTCTGGCTTTCTAATTTCTCCAAAAGACCAAGAGCGTATCTTATCAGGACTTGAAATAGAGATACCTATACTATTAAAATCTACGATTTCCGGAGATGGTCTCTTTTTTAAAGTTTCAAAAATTTTTCTAGATAAAGTCATAATATTATACCTGTGTATTCTTTAATTGCACATCTAGAGCCAAAGACTTTAGTTCTTTTACTAATACATTAAATGACTCTGGTATGCCTGTTTGAAAATCGCTTTGCCCTCTCACAATAGATTCGTAAACTTTTGTCCTACCTGCTACATCATCAGATTTTACTGTTAACATTTCTTGTAAAGTATAAGCCGCTCCATACGCTTCTAGTGCCCAAACTTCCATTTCTCCTACTCTTTGACCACCAAATTGTGCTTTACCACCTAATGGCTGTTGAGTAACAAGACTATAAGGGCCAATTGATCTTGCATGTAATTTTTCATCAGCTAAATGATGTAATTTAAGCATGTAAATATAACCCACTGTAATTTTTCTATCAAAATACTCTCCTGTTCTTCCATCCATAAGTGTAACTTGGCCTGACTTATCTAAATTTGATTTTTCCAAAAAATTATTAATGTCACTTTCTTTTGCTCCATCAAAAACTGGCGTAGAAATAAAAACACCTTTATTTATTTCAGATTTATAATCTAATAATTCTTTTTTGTTACTAATTATTTGACCAACTATTTCTTTGTCGTATAAAAAATTTAAATTTTCTTCAAGTTCTTTTCTTTCGTTATCTTTTAAATAAGCTTCGATAAGTTTGCTAATTTTTTTCCCAAGTCCTGCACATGCCCAACCTAAATGAGTTTCAAGTATTTGCCCAACATTCATACGTGATGGCACTCCTAGAGGATTCAATAAAATATCTATTGGAGTACCGTCTTCTAAATGCGGCATGTCTTCAATTGGGACAATTTTTGAAATACATCCTTTATTACCATGACGACCAGCCATTTTATCACCAGCTTGTAATTTTCTTTTTACTGCTACAAAAACTTTTACCATTTTCATAACACCTGGCGGTAATTCATCACCCAATTGTAATTTTTCAACTTTAATTTGAAATCTATTTTCTAAATTTTTTAAATCATCATCAAAGTTTTTATTCAAACTTTGAATAACATCTTGTTTTTCTGTATCTTTTAAAATAATTTTTCTAAGTTCTTTAACGGAAAAATTATCAATATCGTTTAATACTATTTTTTGATTTTTCTTTAAATCTTGTATTCCTTTTGACACAATATTATCTAAAAGATTTTTTTTCAAAATTTGTGAAAAAGATTCTTCTAGAATTGTTCTCTCATCATCTCTATCTTTGGCTAAGATTTCTATTTCTGATCTTTCAATAGCTAAAGATCTTTCATCTTTTTCAATTCCTCTTCTATTAAAAACTCTTACTTCAACAACTGTTCCTGCATCTCCAGGTGGAACTTTTAAAGAAGTATCACTGACATCTGTTGATTTTTCACCGAAAATTGATCTTAAAAGTTTTTCTTCAGGAGAGACTGTAGAATGAGCTTTTGGAGTTATTTTACCTACTAGAATATCACCAGCTTTTATCTCAGCTCCTATATAAATAACTCCGGCTTCATCAAGATTTTTTAGTGCCTCATCACCTACATTCGGAATATCTCTCGTTATTTCTTCTTGTCCTAATTTAGTATCTCTGGACATTATTTCATACTCTTCGATATGAACAGAAGTGAATGTATCTTTTTTTACTACTCTTTCAGACATAATTATTGCATCTTCGAAGTTGTAGCCTAGCCATGGCATAAATGCTACTAAAATATTTTTTCCTAAAGCTAGTTCACCTTTAGATGTAGCAGGCCCATCAGCTATAATGTCATCTTCTCTTATCAAGTCTCCTTCTTCTACTAATGGAACTTGATTAATGCAAGTGCTTTGGTTTGATCTTTGAAACTTTTTTAAATT
>ENA-ORDI01001064-ORDI01001064.1-marine-metagenome-genome-assembly--contig:-NODE-1064-length-15943-cov-7.831464_pt1 | contig 15943 bp, 17 predicted proteins | sample MGYA00248628_ERZ508525 | MGnify/ENA primary metagenome ERZ508525 (study PRJEB26195, sample SAMN05422138) | marine metagenome | isolation source: East of Porto Seguro, South Atlantic Ocean | place... | reverse complement strand
CTGTCGATCAAAGAAAGATTAGCAATTGCAATTAAAGAAATTGTAGAAAAAAATAATGCATCCTTTGCATTTCCTAGTCAGTCTATTTACGTGGAGAAAAAATGAAATCAATATTTATTCTATTAGATAGTGTAATTACAATTTATCTCTGGATTATTATTATAAATGCTATTCTTAGCTGGTTGGTTGCTTTCAACGTTCTTAATACACAAAATAAGTTTGTTTTTTCTGTACTCGATGTGACTTATAAGTTAACTGATCCTGCCTTAAATAAAATAAGACGTTTCATACCAACTTTTGGTTCAATAGATATCTCACCTGTTATTTTAATTTTATTTTTAATGTTTCTTAGAAATTTAATTTTTGAAGCTTTTGCACCAGGTTTATTTTAAAATGATTATTGATGGAAAAAAAGTAGCGGCAGAATTAAGAGAAGAACTAAAAAAAAAGGTGACTGAACTTAAATCTACTTATAACGCTGTTCCTGGATTAACAGTAATTTTGGTTGGAGAAGACCCTCCAAGTAAAATATATGTGAGAAATAAAGAAAAATCTGCAAATGAAGTTGGTATTAATTCTGAAGTTATAAAATATCCAGAAAATGTAGAGGAAAAAGTTCTGTTAAATAAAATTATAGAACTTAACAATAACAATAACGTTTCAGGTATATTAGTTCAATTACCCTTACCTAAACACATTGACAAAAGAAAAGTTATTGCAACTATGAATCCAAGAAAAGATGTTGACGGATTTCATCCCATGAATGTGGGAAATTTGTCTTCGGGATATGATAGCAGTATCCCTTGTACACCGCTTGGTTGCTATTTATTAATCAAAAAAATTGAAAAAAATTTAAACGGTAAACATGCTGTAATAATTGGAAGATCAAATTTAAATGGAAAACCCATGATCCAATTACTTCTAAAAGAAAATTGTACTGTCACTATTACGCATTCAAAAACAAAAGATTTAAGGGCTGAATGCAGTAGGGCAGATATAATTATAGCCGCAGTGGGAAGACCAAAGTTAGTTAAAGGCGATTGGGTAAAAAAAGGTGCAATAGTTATTGATGTTGGAATTAATAAAACTGATTCAGGCCTTGTAGGTGATGTAGATTTTGATGAAGTTTCTAAAGTAGCTAAAGCAATTACCCCGGTTCCTGGTGGAGTAGGTCCCATGACGATTGCTTGTTTACTTAATAATACCGTTGAATGTTTTAAAAAGACTCAGCCCAATTAATTACTATTTATTTTTTTCTTGTGAAAACTAATAAATTTTTCAACGTTTTTTTTGTTAAATGATTTATTTTCCTCAAATGATACCTTTTTCATTGAGTAAGCTTTACTGGAAGATATTCTACTCTGGATTGTAATATTCCCTTTATACAACTTTAGTTTTATTTTTCCTGATACTTTTTTTTTATTTTTATCAATTATTTTTTGTAATTTAATTCTAGCTTTTGAAAACCAAAAACCGTTGTAAATTAGTTCAGCATATTTTGGCATCACCTCATCTTTTTGATGCATAGTTTTTTTATCTAGCGTTACAGACTCTATGGCTCTATGGGCTACCGCTAGTAATGTACCACCAGGTGTTTCATAGATGCCTCTAGATTTAATTCCTAAAAATCTATTTTCTACCAGGTCGACTCTTCCAATACCATTTTTTCCAGCAACAATATTTAATTTTTGAAAAAGTTTTGCTGGAGATAGTTTTTTATTATTTATAAAAATTGGATCTCCATTTTTAAATCCTATTGCTATGTAAGATGGTTTGTTCGGAGCTTTTTCTGGTGAAGTAGTTCTTTGGAAAATATATTCTGGGGTTGCTTTTTTAGGATCTTCCAAAATCTTTCCCTCAGTAGAAGTATGAAAAAGATTATCATCAACGGAAAAGGGAGGTGCTCCCTTTTTATCTTTAGGAATTTGAATTTTGTGCTTTTTTGCATATATAACTAAGTCTGATCTTGATTGTAGTTTCCATATTCTCCAGGGGGCGATTACTTTAATTTTTGGTCCAAAGTAATGATATCCTAGTTCAAATCTTATTTGATCATTTCCTTTTCCAGTAGATCCGTGTGAAACTGCGAAAGCTTTAAATTTTTTTGCAATAGCAATTTGTCTTTTTGCAATTAGGGGTCTAGCGATGGATGTTCCTAATAAATAAGTTCCCTCGTATAAAGCGTGTCCTCTAATCATTGGATAAACATAATCTTTTATAAATATGTCTTTTAGATTTTCAATAATTATTTTTTTTATACCTAATTTTTTTGCACTGCTAATGATTTTTTTTTTATTAATTTTTTGTCCAATATCAGCAGTATAAGTTATTACTTCAGATTTATAGTTTTCTTGAAGCCATCTCAAAATTATGGAAGTATCTAGACCGCCTGAATAGGCAAGTACAATCTTTCCTTTTTTTTTCATTATTTATTTTTAACTACAACTTTTTTTGGCTGAGTTGTACGCTTTTGTAAAACCCATCATAGAATAATGATCCGTTGTTTGATTTCCTTTTTGCGAATTACCTATAATCATAAGTCTTGAAGCTTTTTTCATAGTTACAATTAGTTTTTGTTCATCTTTGTTATCTACTACCCAAGCAAACTGACCTTTTGAAAATAAGTCATAGGATTTTTTACCAGATTTTGCAGTAACTGGAGCTTTTAACTTGAAGTCGTAACCATTAGTTACACTAACTTCATTTTTAATATTTTCAGCTGGTCTAAAACTTACAAATAATCTTGATGGATCTCTTTTTAGCTTTTTAGGTGCTCTTACAACAGGGATTGATTGCGCAAAACAAGTTTTGTTTCCATCTTGAGATAAGACAAAACTTTCCCAATCTTTAAATTTTCCAACACTCTTTAAGTTTTCCTCAGCGCTTAATGCTCCACAAGTAAAACAAAATAGAGATAAAATTAAAATTTTTTTTATTATTCTTATGGACATGGATTAGGATATATTATTTGTAAATCATTTATTTTTCTTATTATTTCTTCTGTTAAATTTACATTTACACTTTCTATATTAATTTTCAACTGTTCTATTGTCGTAGCGCCAATTATAACCGAAGTTAAAAATTTTTGAATTTCACAGAATTTTATTGACATTTGAGCAAAATCTAGATTAAATTTTTTTGCTATATCGAAGTATTTTTCTATTACAATAGATGTGTTAGGTTTGTTGTATCTAGTGTAATAGTCTGCAAATAGTTTCTGTCTCGAATTCTCTGGTAAATTATTATTTCTGTATTTTCCTGTTAGAAATCCTCCTGCAAGAGGGGAATAGGCCAATAATCCACTTTTTTCTCTAATTGAAATTTCAGCTAAACCTATTTCATAAGTTCTACACAATAAATTATAGGAATTTTGAACAGACATCATTTTCGGAAGTGTTTTTAATTTTGAAACTTCCAAAAATTTTGACAAACCCCAAGAAGTTTCATTTGATAACCCAATATAACGAATTTTACCCTGCTTTATAAATTTTTCTAATGTGATTAATATTTTTTCAAAATCATTCCAGCTATCTTCTTTTTCTTGATGCTTATAGTTAAGTCTACCGAAGAAATTAGTTTTTCTTTCAGGCCAATGTAATTGATAAAGATCTATATAATCTGTTTGTAGCCTTTTTAAGCTATCTTCTATTGCTTTTTTAATGTTTTGCTCAGAATATTGTGGGCCTCCATTACGTACCCATGATAGACCCGGTCCTGAAATTTTAGATGCTAAAATAACTTGTTCACGATTTTTTTTTTCTTTAAACCAATTTCCGATTATTTTTTCAGTCGAACCATATGTTTTTTCAAAACAGGGTGAGGGGTATATTTCAGCAGTATCAAAAAAGTTTATCCCGCTATCCCAAGCATAATTCATCTGCTCAAAAGCTTCTTTTTGATTATTTTGTTCTCCCCAAGTCATGGTACCGAGACAAATTGTACTGACTTTTAGATCCGTGTTTCCCAATTTTTTAAAATTCATAGCTCTAGTTAAACTATTTTAAAGTTTTATTATACTTTCCGAACATCTTGAAAATTGGTTCGAATGGCAATATATTTATCCTATATTATGGAATTTAATAAACAAAATATTCAATCAAAAGTAACAGACGCCAAAACTTATGTAATAGATGAAGGCCTGAGAGCATATATGCTTAAGGTTTATAACTACATGGCTTCAGGAATATTTTTAACTGGTATTATTTCTTTATTTCTTTTTAAATTATCTGTTGTGATGGCGCCTGATGGATCAATAACTGGACTAACATCTGTGGGTAATGCTTTATATAATTCTGCATTAATGTGGATTGTGATGCTGGCACCTTTAGGAGTAGTTATTTACATGAGTTTTGGTATTAGAAAAATGAGTGCGGCTAAAGCACAAATGACTTTTTGGATTTTTGCAGCTTTAATGGGTGCATCCTTATCTTCGATATTTTTAGTTTATACAGGCGCTAGCATCACTCGTGTATTTTTTATTACCGCTGGAACTTTTGGCGCAATGAGTATTTATGGATACACTACAAAAAGAGATTTAACAAAATTAGGCTCTTTCCTTATGATGGGTTTAATCGGAATCATCATTGCATCAATTGTGAATATGTTTATGAAATCTTCAATGATGCATTTTGTCATATCTATTCTTGGAGTTTTAATATTTGTTGGATTAACTGCTTACGATACTCAAAAAATTAAGAATATGTACTCGGTAAGTGACTCAGGTGAAATTATGGGAAAGAAAGCAGTAATGGGTGCACTTACCCTTTATTTAGATTTCATCAATTTGTTTATTATGTTGCTTAGATTGTTCGGCCAAAGACGATAAATTTAGTTTACTAATTTAAATTTTTTCCAAATTATTTTTTTAATAAGATTTTGTAAATTTTCAGAATTATTAATAGTTCTGTTTTGAGCATTTTTAATTAGATACTTTTCATTTTCATTTTTTGGTTTTAAATTTTTTGTTATTCTATAAACAGGAAATTCAGATGTTCTATAGTAAACATTGAAACTAACTTCTCGTTTCGTAATGGTTAATCCATAATCTTTCCATTCTCCACTAGAAACCATTTCTGCATATAAATTTAATATTAATTGAAGTTCTATTTTATTAAAGAAAACATCTCTTTTTTTGTTTCCATTATTAATAACTAATTTTAAATGTTTCATTATCATTTTAATTTATATTTATTCATTAATGGTACCTGGCTTATGGCGAATAAAAAACTAATTGGTAATAAGCCCCAGACTTTAAAATTAACCCAAAAAACTTCCGATTGGGTTCTCCACACAATTTCATTAAGTATAGCGATGAAAAGAAAAAAGCCTATCCAGCGATAATTGAGTTTCTTCCATCCCTCATCTTCTAAATTAAAGGCGTTTTGAAAAAAAATTTTTAAAAGAGGTTTTTGAGTAAAATATCTACCAAAAAATAAAACTGCAGCAAAAAGTATATTAATAATTGTTGGTTTCATGTAGAAGAATATTTTGTTGTCAAAATAGAGGGTGAGGCCTCCAAAGAAAGTAATTAGTATACCACTTACAAGTGGCACCATAGGTATTCTTTTTTCTAAAAAATAAATTACTATTAAAGCAATTAGGGTTGCGACAATGAAAGGAGGTATTGCTACTTTTAAATCATTTTCATTATTCAAATATATTATAAAAAAAATAAGCAGCGGACCAAAATCAGCTGTAAATTTAATTATAGGTCTATTCATTACAAAATGTTAACATATGTGACATTGAAGGTATATTTTTTCTATTGATTTTTTTTCAAATATACATACTCTTAGTCTCATCAAATGTCAGCAAATGTAGCTAAATTTTCAATTGGAGAAGTTGTGAAGCACAAGCACTTTGATTTTAGAGGTGTGATTTATGATGTCGATTTTGAATTTAATAGTTCCGAGGAATGGTATAGATCAATACCAAAAGATGCGAGACCTAGAAAAGATCAGCCTTTTTATCATTTACTAGCAGAGAATAATGAAATTACTTATGAAGCTTATGTTTCGGAACAAAATTTAGTTAGTGATAATTCAGATGAACCAATTAAGCACCCATTAATTGAGGAAATTTTTACAGGGAAAAGAGGTTCTGGCTATTTTAAACAATCAAATTGATTTAAAGATTTCTGCCTCAAATTAAACAATATTCTTTCAAAACTTAGACAAAGTTTAGATTTAATAAGTACTTAGTGCCTGATTAAGAGTACCTAAAATAATCATCATCTCCCTCTTGGTCTCTTAATTAGGCATAATTTTAAGCCCATTCGTAAATTTTTCAAATAATCAAACTTGTTTATTTTTAACGACGATGATTATATGTTTAGATTATGAGAAAAATTGCATCAGCTCTTTTAATTGCACTAGTAAGTTTTTCTTTTTTCAGTTTTGCTAATAGTGCTGATGAAGAGATAAATAAGAATGAAACAGAATTAAATTTCTTTACCGGTATGTTTGATTTCAGTGATGATAAACAAGCTTCCGGTCTTCTTGGTTTACAACATCAGAATGATGAGTTGTTTAGAAAAAGTTTTTTGGGAAAATTGTCTCCAATATCTGGAGTTTTTTTTACAGAAAAAAATGCGATTTATCTCTATACTGGTGTACAAGCAGAATATGAACTTGGGTTTTTAACAATCACTCCTAGTTTTGCACCAGGTTATTACAATTATGGAGACGGTAAAGATTTAGGTTCTTCTCTGGAGTTTAAAACTGAAGTACAAATGTCTTTTGATATAAGTGATAGTACTCATCTGGGGATGTCTTACAATCATATATCTAATGCAAGTTTGGGAGATAAAAATCCTGGCGCTAATAGTTATATGCTTAACTTTCTTAAACATTTTTAATTTAAATAAAGTAAAGTTAGTACAAAGATTAATAAATGAATCTTAAAGATTGTCACAACGTAGAAGATTTTAGAAAATTAGCAAAAAAAAAATTACCATCCCCAATTTTTCATTACATCGACGGTGGTTCGGACGATGAAGTAACTTTAAAAAGAAATACTGATTCTTTTAGTAAATGTGACTTAATTCCTAACGTATTAACAGGTGCAAGTAACGTTGATTTATCAACTACTGTTTTAGGTCAAAAAATTGATTTTCCTCTTTTTCTTGCTGCTACTGCTATGCACCGTCTTTATCATCATCATGGAGAACGAGCTACAGCTAGAGCTGCAGAAAAAATGGGTACAATGTTTGGTATATCAACAATGGCGACAACTAGCATTGAAGAAATTGGTAATTTAACTAATGGTCCTAAACTATTTCAACTTTATATTCATAAAGATAAAGGATTAACAGATAACTTAATCGAAAGAAGTCGTAAGGCTGGATTTAATAGTATGTGTTTAACTGTGGATGCAGCCGTTGCAGGCAATAGGGAAAGAGATCGTAGAACGGGATTTACTACTCCACCAAGATTAACATTTGCAAGCTTGTTGAGTTTTGCATTACATCCAAATTGGACTTTTAATCATTTTTTTAGCGGAAAATTTATGTTGGCAAATATTATTCATATGACAGAAAAAGGTACTAGCATAGATAAATCGGTGATTGATTATATCAACGAACAATTTGATCCAGCAATGAATTGGAAAGATGCAGAATATTGTGTAAAAAAATGGAATGGTCCTTTTGCATTAAAAGGAGTCATGTCAGTTGAAGATGCTAAAAAAGCAATTGATATTGGATGTACCGCAGTAATGATTTCAAATCATGGAGGAAGACAACTTGACGGCTCAAGAGCGCCTTTCGATCAACTTGCCGAAATTGTTGATGCGGTTGGAGACAAGATAGAGGTAATTCTTGATGGGGGAGTTAGAAGAGGAACTCATGTTTTAAAAGCCCTAGCACTTGGTGCTAAGGCTTGCAGTTTAGGAAAAGCCTATTTATTTGCTTTGGGAGCTGCTGGCCAACAGGGTGTTGAAGCACTACTGCAAAAAATGAAAGCAGAAATAAATCGCGACATGATATTAATGGGTTGTAAGTCTGTTAAAGATCTTAACAGATCTAAAGTTGCATTTAGAAAAAATTAAAAATGAAAATTGCAAAAAGTGTAAATAGACTTGGTACAGAGGCCGTCTATAACATATTTGCAAAAACAAAAAAATTAGCGCAACAAGGAAAAAAAATTATTGATTTAAGCTTAGGTCAATCTGATTTTAAATCTCCGAAGCACGCTGTTGATGCTACAATTAGAGCTTTAAAAGATGGTCATCACGGTTATACCTTGCCAAATGGAATAATTGAATGTAGAGAAGCCGTCAGTAGAAAAATTAAAAGTCTATATAATGCAAATATAAGTCCCGAGAGAATAGTCATTATGCCTGGCGGCAAACCTACAATGCATTATGCCATTTCTTTTTTTGGGGAACCAAGTGCTGAAATTATATATCCGGATCCAGGTTTTCCTATTTACGAATCAATGATCAACTATACTGGAGCAAAAGCTGTTCCTTTTAACTTGGCTGAAAATAAAGATTTTTCAATTAATCCTGATAAAATTTTGTCTTTAATTAATGAAAACACTCGATTGTTAATTTTAAACAATCCGAATAATCCAACAGGTAGTTTTACCGAAAAAACTGTAATTGATAAGCTTGCTAAAGGTTTAATAAATTTTCCTCATGTAACAATTTTAAGTGATGAAATTTACGATAGATTGATTTTTGATAAAAAAGAAATCCCAACTTTGTTTAATTATCCCGATCTTTATGACAGACTTATTGTACTTAATGGATGGAGCAAAACTTATGCTATGACTGGATGGCGTTTGGGTTGGGGCGTGTGGCCAGAACAATTAATTGAGCATGTATTTAAGTTTTGTGTGAATAATCATTCATGTGTGAATACTGCAGCTCAATATGGTGCAATTGCAGCTTTAGACGGGCCCGAGGACCATCTTCATGATATGATGGGTGAATTTACCATAAGAAGAAAACTTATAGTTGATGGTTTAAGAAGTTTAAAAGGTGTTGAATGTAGTTTGCCCGGCGGATCTTTTTTTGTATTTCCTAGTGTTAAAGGCACTGGAATGAATGGCGAAGAATTTACAAATAAATGTTTGCAAGAAGCTGGAGTTGCTATAATAGCTGGGACCGCATTTGGAAAATTTGCTACAGCTAACGTAAGATTTAATTTTGCTACTTCAAGAGAAAACATAAGCAAAGCTATCGAAAAAATAGACAAAATACTTAAATAATTCGCCTTTCCTTTTTTGATTACTAAGCTTTTAGGTAGTAATATATTTTTATGACTAAATTAGCCATGCCAAAAATTGACCGAAAACTTATATCAATAAAATCAGATATAATTGCAGATCTTAAAAAAATTGTTAAAATTGAAAACGTTTTAGATCATGAAGATGAAACACGACCATTTGAAACAGATGCACTATCGGCGTATAAGCAAAAACCATTAGCTGTTGTTTTTGCAGAAAATACAAAAGAAGTGAGTAAGATACTTGCTTATTGTAATCAAGCAAGAATTAAAATTGTTCCAAGAGGTGCCGGTACCGGATTATCAGGAGGAGCCTTACCATTGGAAGATAGTATCCTTTTATGTCTAGGTAAGTTTAACAAAATTATTGATATTGATTACAAAAATAGATGTGTAGTTGCTCAACCAGGTGTAACAAATTTATCAATTACACAAGCTGTTGAAGATAAAGGTTTTTATTATGCTCCAGATCCGTCTAGCCAAATTGCATGTTCAATAGGTGGAAACGTTGCAGAAAATTCGGGTGGCATTCATTCATTAAAATATGGAACGACAACAAATAATCTTCTTGGTGTTGAAGTTGTTTTCATGGACGGAACCATAAGTAGATTAGGAGGCAAAACTTATGATTCTGAAGGATATGACTTGCTTGGATTAATTGCTGGGTCTGAAGGTCTGTTATGTGTAATTACGGAAATTACAGTAAAGATTCTTAAAAAACCTCAAGCAGTTAAGGCAGCTTTAATTGGATTTCCGACCATAGAGTATGGCGGAAAATGTGTATCAGAAATTATTGCAAGTGGAATTATTCCGGCCGGCATGGAGATGATGGATAAAGCATTAATTCATGCTACTGACAATTTTGTAAAAGCAGGCTACCCAAGAGATGCAGAATCAATGTTAATTGTAGAATTAGATGGTACAGAAACGGAAGTGGACGAACTTATTGAAAGAGTACACAAAATTGCAAAAAAAAATAAATCTTCAAGTATTAAAATTAGTAAAAATGAAAAACAAAGATTAAAATTTTGGGCTGGACGTAAGGCAGCATTTCCTGCATGTGGTGATATGGCTCCAGACTACTATTGCATGGACGGAACCATTCCAAGAGGGAAGCTAGCCGAGGTATTAAACGAAATAGGAAGACTGTCTAAAAAATATAATTTACCCGTTGCTAATGCTTTTCATGCAGGTGACGGTAATCTTCATCCTTTGATTATGTATGACGCTAACGAAAAAAATTCTTTAGAAAAAACAGAAAAATTTGGAGCAGATATTTTGAAGTATTGCGTAAAAGTTGGTGGAGTTCTAACCGGAGAACATGGGGTTGGAGTTGAAAAAAGGGAATTAATGTGTGAAATGTTTAATAATAATGACATTCAACAGCAGATCAAAATTAAAAAAGCTTTAGACGTAAATTCACTATTAAATCCTGGAAAAGTCTATCCGCTTTTAAGAAAGTGTGCAGAAGAAGGGAGGATACATGTCCATAGAGGAAAAACAAAATTTTCCGACATACCAAGATTCTGATTCTAAAGAATATCCTCAAAACGAAAGAGAGGTATCAAGTATTATAAAAAAGTTTTATAAATCAAACGTTCCTATAGAGTTAATCGGATCCGGTTCAAAAAAAAAAATAGGAAAACCTATGCAATGTTCAAAAACTTTAAGTTTATCAAACTTAAATGGAATTATAGAATATTTACCCGAAGAACTTTATATTAAGGTTAAAGCTTGTACTTTAATAAAACAAATAGAAGAAGAGTTAAAAAAAAATAAACAACAACTAGCTTTTGAACCAATTGATTTTGGATATTTACTAAATGGAAAAAGTGATTACGGAACTGCAGCAGGTCAAATTGCTTGTAATATTTCTGGACCACGTAGATTTAAAGTTGGAAGTGTAAGGGACCACGTTTTGGGATTTAGAGGAGTTAATGGCAAGGGGGAGATTATAAAATCAGGAGGGGTGGTAGTAAAGAATGTTACCGGTTATGATTTGAGCAAATTAATTTGTGGTTCTTATGGAACCTTAGTTGCTTTAACTGAAATTACTTTCAAAGTTTTACCCGCTCCTGAAACAAGCGAAACACTCATTATTTATAATCAAAAAATAGAGTCAGCATTTGATTTCTTAGATAAAGCTATAAGTTCTTCAAATGACATTTCTGGAGCTATTTTTTTGCCTAAAGAACCAGAAGTGCCTGGTTGCGTAATGAACATTGAAAAAACCTTTAAATTAAATGACCTTAAGCAAGAAGGTTCGCTTACTGCATTTAGAATTGAGGGATCAAAAAATTCTATTGATCAAAGAATTAAAAATCTAATTGATGAACTTAAAATTATAAATTTTAATATTTCTATTCTTGAGACACATCAGTCAGAAATTTTTTGGAATAAAGTTAAATGTTTGGAATTTTTTTCTTCTTCCAAAAATAATATTCTTAGAATAGTTATTCCACCATCGGAATGTGTTAAATTGGTCTATCAACTTTCTAATAAATATAAATATTATTTAGATTGGGGTGGAGCCTTAATGTGGATGGAGGCTTTTGAATTATCGGAAGAAATGTTTGAATCCATAAGAAAAAAAGTAGTAAAACTTGGTGGTTATGTAACCATGATAAAAAATTCGGATTATCTTCCTTATGTAGAAGATGTGTTTACTATTAGTGGGGATAGATTCAATATATCACAAAATATTAAAAAAAGCTTTGATCCTAAAAGAATACTTAATCCAGACAAAATGTACGCAGGCATATAAATGGAAACTCATTTTTCAAAAGAACAATTAAAAGACGAAGATAATAAATCGAGTGAAAAAATTCTTAGAAAGTGTGTCCATTGCGGATTCTGCAATGCTACTTGTCCAACATATCAGCTATTGGGGGACGAGTTAGACGGTCCAAGGGGAAGAATATATTTAATTAAGGATATGTTAGAGAATGATAAACCAGCTAATGAAAAGATTGTAAAACATATAGACAGATGCCTTTCATGTTATAGCTGCATGACAACTTGTCCTTCTGGCGTAAATTATATGCATCTTATTGATCACGGAAGAAGTCATATTGAAAAAACATACAAAAGACCATTTAATGAAAGAGTTATTAGAAGTTTTTTATCAATAGTTATACCCAACCCTACTTATTTTAGAATTATAGGAATGTTAACTTTATTAGTAAAACCTTTCCGATTTATTTTTCCAAAAAAAATTAGTGAAATGATCGACCTTATGCCAGGAACATTTCCAAAAAAAACACTTCATAAAAAGGAAGTATATTCAGCGCAGAAGACAAAACGTATAGCAAGAGTCGCCTTACTTACTGGATGTGTGCAAAAAGTTCTTTCTCCACAAATCAATGAAGCAACTATTAGGCTATTAAATCGACATGGTATTGAGGTAGTTGTTCCCAAAGGCATAGGTTGTTGTGGTTCTTTAAATCATCATTTGGGCAAAAGTGATCTAGCTCATCAAACTTTTAAAAAAAATATTTCAATTTGGTATGACGAATACTTAAAAAATGGATTAGACGCTATAATTTCTAACACATCTGGATGTGGTACAACTTTGAAAGATTATGAATTTATATTTAGATCAGATGAAGATTTTAAAAAAAAAGCTAAAAAAATATCCGAATTAACAAAAGATATTACAGAATATTTAGATGAAAACATTAAACTTGATTTTATTAGGCGCAAAAATAATGATAAAGAGTATAAAATTGCATATCATTCAGCTTGTTCTATGCAACATGGACAAAAAATTCACGACGTTCCAATAAATCTAATAAAGAAAACTGGAAATCAAGTATTTGATATTCCTGATGGACATATTTGTTGTGGTTCAGCAGGAACCTATAATTTACTTCAAAGTGATATTGCAAAAAAACTATTAAAAAACAAAATTTCAAATATTGAGAAAATTAAGCCTCAATTTATTGCCACAGGAAATATTGGTTGTATTACACAAATTGCTAATGGTACGAAGATTCCGATTTTGCATACCGTTGAAATTATTGATTGGTACACAGGGGGCTTAAAACCTAAAGTTTTAAGAAATTTGTGAAAAAAATTTTAGTTACCAGGAGATTATTAAAATCAAATGAAGAAAGGATATCAAAAATTTGGGAAGCCAAATTAAATTCAAATGATGAAATTTATCCACAAAACAAATTAATTGAACTCAGCAAAGGCTGTGATGGGATTTTATGTTCGATAACAGATAAAATTGACGAGAAGACAATTAATCAACTTTCAGATTCAATAAAGATTATCTCTAATTTTGCTGTTGGCATTGGAAATATTGATACAAAAGCAGCAAGAGAGAACAACATCGTTGTAACTAATACTCCTGATGTTTTAACAAATGCAACGGCAGAAATTGCAATGTTACTGATTCTTGGTGCAGCCAGAAGAGCTTCAGAAGCAATAAAGTGGGTAAAAAACAAAAATTGGAAATGGTCCGTTGATTTTTTGATGGGTAAGCAACTTTATGAATCTAGACTGGGAATTTTAGGAATGGGAAGAATAGGAGGAGCTGTAGCTAAAAGAGCAAAAGCTTTTGGAATGAAAATTCATTATCATAATAGATCAAAATTGAAATCTAGTTTAGAAGAGGGAGCAATTTATCATAATAATATTAAAAGTTTATTTTCTGTTTCAGATATTTTATCAATAAATTGTCCAGCAACTAAAGAAACAAAAAATATTATAAACAAAGAAACTTTGGATTTTTTTCCTGCCGGAGCTATTATAACAAATAGTGCAAGAGGAGAGATGATCGATGATGAAGCTCTAGTTCAAGCGTTAATAAATAAAAAAATTTATGCAATAGGTTTAGATGTTTATAATGGAGAACCAAATATTTATCCGGGATATTTAAATCAAAAAAATGTTTTTATTTTGCCTCACTTAGGTAGTGCTACGAAAAAAACCAGAACTGCTATGGCAAATTTGGCAATTGATAACATTGTTGAATTTTTTGATAAAGGAAACTGCACAAATAGAGTAAATTAGATTATATTTGACAATATATATAGCATTAGTTAGAATTTTACATAGCGCCGAGTTGAATCAGATTGCGGGCGCTTAATAAATTCCTGCTAAAGCGACGTAACTTGACCACCGCTTTAGTCGGTGGTTTTTTTTTGGAAATTATTTTCATCAAAAAACTGGGTATTTAACCATATTGTGCACCCGACATTTAGTCGAAGCACTAAAAAGGAGAAAATGAGCAAAATGAAATATCAAGTAAATAATTGCTCAGTTAGTATTAAGTTTATGCTTCCTCTCTTAACGAGAGTTGTTTATAGATCTTTTTATTGCTCATTACTCCCCTTAAAAGCAATGAGATATGGAAGAGTATAAAAGCAAAGAAAAGAAAAGAAGCTTATTAGAACGACTAAATTCTGGACCTGTAATTTGCGCAGAGGGATTTCTTTTTGAAATTGAAAAAAGGGGTTATATGGCTTCCGGAGAGTTTGTTCCGATGGTTTCCTTGGATCATCCCGAAGCCTTAGAAAACTTACATAAAGACTTTCAACATGCGGGCTCTGATGTTGTCCAAGCATTTACCTATAACGGTCATCGCGAAAAAATGCGTGTGATTGGTAAGGAGGAATTGTTAGAACCTCTAAATAGAGCGGCATTAAAAATTGCAAAAAAAGTTGCAACATGTCCAATTGAAGGAACAGAAGCTAATTTGATGGCTGGAAATATTTCAGGTACCCATATTTGGAAAGAAGATGATTCAAAATCAAATTTAGAAGTTGAAAAAATGTTTACTGAAATGGTTGGTTGGGCTGTCGAAGAAGGTGCAGATATGTTGATCGGGGAAACTTTTTATTATGCTAAAGAAGCCTATAAGGCTTTAGAGGTGATGAAAAAAACAGGTCTACCATGTGTGCTTACTATTTCTCCGATGGCTGAAAATATAATGCGGGATGGTATTTCCGTTGTAGATACTTGTAAAGAATTAGAGCAATTAGGCGCTGAAGTTGTAGGACTAAACTGCTTCAGAGGTCCTGAGACCACGTTGCCTTTCTTAAGAAAAATTAGAAAAGCAGTTAAGTGTCACGTTGGCGCTTTGCCGGTTCCTCTTCGTACAACTAAAAAACATCCAACATTTTTTAATTTGCCAGACAAGAATGGATGTAAAAGTCATGCCCCTCACGGAAGAACATTTCCAACTGCGTTAGATCCCCTGTTCTGCAACAGGTATGAAATAAGGAAATTTGCAAAGGAAGCTTTTAAACTTGGAGTGAATTATTTAGGTATTTGCTGTGGTGCAAATCCGATGCTGATTAGGGAAGTCGCAGAAGCAGTTGGACTTATAGTACCTGCAAGCAAATATAGAGAAAACATATCCAATCATTTCATGTATGGTACGAACAAAAGAATCCCTAAACACATGAAAGCTTATAGGGATAAAGCTTAATTATATTAAATTTATTGGAGGACTAAAAAAAAATTATGATAAAACAACTAGCATCAAAAGATATTAAAGATTATCTCATAACAAAACCTAATAGTGTACTACTAGATGTAAGGACAAAAGAAGAATGGGACACGATTGGTAAACCAAATGGAGAGAAAATAGGATTAAAAACCTATTTTTTGTCAATACAATTTGGTAATGAGAGAATTTTCAATGAAAATTTTATACAGGAATTTAAAAATTTAAAAATTAATCAAGATAAAAACATTCTAATT
>ENA-ORDI01001056-ORDI01001056.1-marine-metagenome-genome-assembly--contig:-NODE-1056-length-15992-cov-3.126233_pt1 | contig 15992 bp, 15 predicted proteins | sample MGYA00248628_ERZ508525 | MGnify/ENA primary metagenome ERZ508525 (study PRJEB26195, sample SAMN05422138) | marine metagenome | isolation source: East of Porto Seguro, South Atlantic Ocean | place... | reverse complement strand
GAAAGCGGACACTTTGACGGCTATCGAAAAAGGTCTGCTTTTGACCCAAAGCGGACATTCATTGGATTGTGCCAATTAGTAGGCAGGGGCCGAAAATCAGAGGCCTCCGTACCAGCCGCCTTGCCAGCCCCAACATCACAATGGATCATCTTGTTATAGGTAGGTAAGCTCTGTCAGAGCAGGGTTAGGGTTGGTGGGGGAGCATGGCAGAAGCGTAGTTAATGCAAGCACTTTCGCCAAGTATCAGGGAAGACGGTAGAAAATAAGGGCGCTCAATAAACAGCTAACTTAACACTAAGGGTGTAGGGGTTGCGGATTCGAATCCCGCCGCTCCGACCATTTTTCTTCTTTTACCGACGCCGGGGACACTGCCGGCAGTTTTCGGGCAAGCGTCAAAATTCAGGGTTTTTGCAAAGAAAAGGCCGGGGGAGACCCGGCCTTTGAGTTTGTGCTCTTGAGGGAAGGGAGGATTCGTTTTCACGAAATCCATCCTACAGTTCCCATTGTCCACAAACGGGTCCCACTCCGATGTGACGGCGATCACAGAACCGATTTTTTTTAAGAAGTTTTTAGCCCCAGCTAAAACCGACAATTCCGGTATAATTTTATTTAATATAAAAATGTTATTTGAACTTCTTAAAGTAAGACGCAGCCAAGCACCGGCCCGGAAGGAATCTTTCCGTCAGGAAACCGCTTTCTTCGCCGCCGTCACGTCGTCGGCGATCTGAAACACCGTATCCAGGCGTGCCAGTTTAAGGACCCTGATCACTGGATCGCCGGGCGCGGCGAGGACGAAATCCTTGCCCTTCTTGCGCGCCTCCTGAAACCCTTCGAGAAGACTGGCTATGCCGGAACTGTCGATCATGGTCACGCCGGCCAAATCGACGATGACGGCACGGGCCTTGCCGAGGATGTCCAAAAGGTTTTGGCGCATGCGGTTGGAATGCTCGAGGTCGAGGTCGCCTTTCAGGGTAACGACGGCGATATCGCCTTCTTCAACGATTGAAAGTTCCATGACTTCAGAGAATCTGGGAAAGAACCTGACGGCCGGAATCGGTCAGCTTGCAGATTAACCAGTCCGGCTTGATGGGGTTGTCGAACCAGGGTTTCGCCCAGCCTTTTTCGATGCAGCTTTGGACGGTGCGTTCGCTGAAGCGCTGGCCGACGTCATCGAAAAGCGGCAGCTTCCCGCCCGCCTGGTCTAGCCCATGGGCCAGCCATTTCGATTGCTGCGGCGACGGGCCACCGATGCCTTTTTTGCGGGCAGACGGTTTTCCGGTTCCTTTGACGACTGTCAAATAGGCAGGCATTTTCCCCTCTGGGCCTTGATCCGGGACTATTTTCAGCGCCGGTGGTACGGTATTTTTTCAGGCCTTGGCCCAAAGACTTAATGTCCTAAGGTGGCAAAAGCAAGTTTGGAGGGAATTTCCATGACCCAGTCACTAATATACGTCACCGCGTCGTCCCGCGACGAAGCCGTCAAAATCGGCTGCCAAGTGGTGGAAAACCGGCTTGCCGCGTGTGCCAACGTTCTTGCCGGCACGGCCTCGATCTATTGGTGGGAAGGGACCGTCACCGAGGACGAGGAAGTTTCGCTGATTCTCAAGACTCGCACCGACCTGGTCGACCGGTTGGTCGAAAAGGTCAAGGAAATCCATAGCTACGATTGCCCGTGCGTGGTGTCGCTGCAGATCACCGGCGGCAACCAGGGGTTCCTCGACTGGATCGACGCCGAAACCGCTGAAACGTCCGAATAATCTCAACCTAGCCCAGAACCACTGTCGCCACGGCCTGCGCCGCGATGCCTTCGCCGCGCCCGCAAAAGCCAAGCTTGTCCGTGGTCGTCGCCTTGACACTGACCCGGCCTTCGTCGATGCCAAGGATTTCGGCGATCCGCGCCGCCATGGCCTGGCGATGGGGGCCGATTTTCGGCTGTTCGCATACCAAAGTGACGTCGAGGTTGGAAATCCGCCCGCCGCGCTCCGCCAACAGCTCGCCGGCACGGCGCAGGAACAGGTCCGAAGGCGCGTCCTTCCAATTCGGGTCCGACGGCGGGAAATGGCTGCCGATATCGCCGGCGCCGATAGTGCCCAAAAGAGCGTCGGTCAACGCATGCAGCCCGACATCGGCGTCGGAATGGCCTTCCAGGCCCCGGACATGGGGAACGGCGACTCCGCACAGCATGACGTGATCGCCGGGCCCGAACCGGTGCGCGTCGAGGCCCAAACTGGTGCGTATTTCGCCGCCGGCTGCGCTCAACAACCGTTCGGCTCGGGACAGGTCGTCGGGCGTCGTCACCTTGATGTTGTCTTCCGCCCCGTCGACGATGGCGACGGCCAAGCCGGCCCGTTCGGCAACGGCGGCGTCATCGGTCAACTCGTCGCCGGCGGCCTGACGGTGGGCGGCGAGGATGTCCCCGTACCGGAAACCCTGTGGCGTCTGCGCCCGCCACAGGTTGTGGCGGTCGACGGTGGCGGCGACGATGCCGTCGTCGCCCCGCTTCAGGGTATCGGCGACAGGCAGGGCCGGAATGGCGCCGGGGGACCGGTCCAACGCCGCCAAGACCCGCGAAATGACTCCGCCGGCGACCAGCGGGCGGGCGGCATCATGGATCAGGACCCGCGACGGCGGCTCGCCGGCAAGGCTTTCCAGGCCCAAGGCGACGGACTGCTGGCGGGTGGTGCCGCCATGAACGGGCGAAGGCAGGTCGAGGCCCTGGGCGGCCTGGTGGTAAAGGTCGCCATGCCCGGGGTGGATAACGGCCCGCACCATCGTAACGTCGGGGTGTTCGAGAAACGCCAGCAGCGAACGGCGCATTACCGCCACGCCCGAAAGCGGGCAGTACTGCTTCGGCACCTCGCCGCCGAAGCGGCGGCCTTCGCCGGCGCCGACCACCAATGCCACGGTTTCGTTCATCCACGGTTTTCCGGGCCGCTTCTCTTGGCGGCCAAATCCGTTATGCTTCGGGGGCCGAACTTAGATTGCGCCCAGGGCCTTGCCAAGGGACTTGCAAAGGGTATTGCAAAGCCGGGCCGGCGGCGCGATGGTGCGGGGAAAGCTCCGGGGAAAGCTCAGGTTCCGGGGGAAAACCTTCGTCCAAACGACGACCGTTCGAGGATCCATGCCGGAACAAACGATTTTCAGCCTTTCGGCCATTGTCGCCCTGGTGCCGTCGTCGCTTTTGCCGCTGCGCAAGGACCACAGCCGCGACATGATCTTTTGGCTGGTCCTGGTGGTGGCCGTGGCGGGGCCGGTCAACTGGGTCCTCGCCTCCATGGCCGGGGCTTGGCGGACCGAATTGTCGACGACCCTGTGGGTGACGGTCGCCGCGACGATGGCGATTTTCGCTTTCATCACCATCCTGACGCGGGAAACCTGGCGGCTGACGCCGCTGATTTCCGCCTACATGGTGGTGTTGGGGATTTTAGCTGCTGTCTGGAGCCAGGCGCCGCACAAGCCTTTGGCTGCCGCCTCGGGCGGGTGGATCGGCGTCCATATCAGCGTTTCGGTGGCCACCTATGCCCTGGTCACCATCGCCGCCGTCGCCGCGCTGGCGGCGTTCCTTCAGGAACGGGCCCTGAAACGAAAACGGCCGACGGCCTTGACCCGGCTCTTGCCTTCCGTCGCCGATTGCGAATGGCTGCTGGTGCGCCTGCTGGTGCTCGGCGAAATCGTCCTCGCCATGGGTCTGGTCTCGGGAATGGCGCTGCAGTACGGGGAAACGGGGACGCTATTAGTCCTCGATCATAAAACGATTTTGACCATCACCACCTTCGTCGTTATCGGTGGCCTGCTGATCGCCCATTTCAAGACCGGGCTGCGCGGCCGCAAGGCGGCGCGGATCGTGCTCTTGGCCTATCTGCTGCTGACCCTGGGGTATCCGGGGATCAAGTTTGTTACCGACGTGATTTTGGCCTAAAGGGCCGAAGCGTAGGCCTGCCGGGGACCTGCCAGAGGAAAATAAAGCCCGGATGCCGGCGATTTAAGCAAATTCCCCACGTAAAACCATTGTATTTGCGGTAAAATTGCCTATTAAATAGGCAACTAAGCAAAGCCTCAGCCCCATGTCACCCATGATTGGCACCGTCAGCCTGGATAGTCCCGTGATCCTGGCTCCTATGTCGGGGGTAACCGACATGCCGTTCCGCCGCCTGGTCAAGGGTTGCGGGGTCGGCCTCGTAGTGTCCGAGATGATCGCCTCGAAGGCCATGATTCACGCCGCCAGGAAAACCCTGAAGATGGCCACCCATTGCGCCGAGGAACATCCGATGGCGGTGCAGTTGGCCGGCTGTGAGCCCAAGGTGGTGGCCGAGGCGGCGCGGCTCAACGAAGACCGGGGCGCGTCCCTGATCGACCTCAATCTCGGCTGTCCGGTGAAAAAGGTGACCAACGGCGACGCCGGCTCGGCGCTGATGCGCGACGAAAAGCTGGCGGCAGGCATCTTCAAGGCCGCCGTCGCCGCCGTCGGCATCCCGGTGACGGTGAAAATGCGCACCGGATGGGACGATAAAAGCCTGAACGCGCCGAAATTGGCCCGCATCGCCGAGGAATGCGGGATCCAGGCGGTATCGGTGCATGGCCGCACCCGGTGCCAGTTCTACAAAGGCAGCGCCGATTGGTCATTCATCGGCCGGGTCAAGGAAGCGGTCTCCATCCCAGTGTTCGCCAACGGCGATATCGTCAGCCTCGAAGATGCCCAAAAGGCGTTGGCCCAGTCCGGCGCCGACGGGGTTCTGATCGGGCGCGGCGCTTACGGCAAGCCGTGGTTCCCGAACCAGGTCCGCCATTACCTCGAAACCGGCGAGCGCCTGGCCGACCCGACGCTTTCCGAACAGCTTGCTATCATCTTTAAGCACTACGACGCCATGTTGACCCATTATGGGGTCCGGGGCGGGCTGCGCATCGCGCGCAAGCACCTTGGCTGGTATTGCAAGGGCCTGCCGAAATCGGCCGAGTTCCGTTCCCGGGTCATGCGCGCCGCCGACCCGGAAACGGTGAAGTCCCTGTTGCGGGGGTTTTACCAGCCGATCATCGAGCGGATGGCGGCCTGATGGCGAAACGCGTGGTCGCCCTCCGCCAGACGGCCGGCGGAACCGACGTCGCCGCCGACAGCATCCTCAATGCCCTGGCCTCGGCGATCATCGTCGTTAACGGCGCCGGCGCCATTGTCCACGTCAATTCGGCGGCGGAGAATTTCCTGCAGGGCGGCGCCGAGCATCTGAAGGGGCGGGCGCTCTTGGAACTGCTTCCCAATGACAACCCGCTTTTTTCCCTGATCCAGCAGGTTCGCGACAGGGGCTTCGCGATATCCGAATACGGAGTCACCCTGGAATCGCCCCGCATCGGTAAGCATTTCGTCAACCTCCACGCCTCGCCCCTGGCCGAAGACCCGAAGTCGGTGGTGGTGACCCTGCAACAGCGGTCCATCGCCGACAAAATCGACCGCCAACTGACCCACCGCGGCGCCGCCCGGTCGGTGACGGCGATGGCGGCGATGCTGGCCCATGAGGTCAAGAACCCGCTCTCCGGAATCCGCGGCGCGGCACAGCTTCTGGAACAGAATTCGACCGGCGACGACCGCGCCCTGACGGAACTGATCCGCGACGAGGTGGACCGGATTTGCAACATGGTGGATCGCATGGAGGTGTTTTCCGAAAGCGGCCCCCTCGAACGCCAGGCGGTCAACATCCATCAGGTGCTGGACCGGGTCCAGCAACTGGCGAAAAACGGTTTCGGCAAGCATTTACGCTATGTCACTAATTTCGACCCGTCGCTGCCGCCGGTTCACGGCAACCGGGACCAACTGGTTCAGGCATTCCTCAACCTGATCAAGAACGCCGCCGAGGCGGCGCCCACCAAGGGCGGCGAAATCATCCTTGAGACCGCCTATCAACATGGCGTACGGTTCGCCGTCCCGGGCGCCGGCTCACGCATTCATCTGCCGCTCAGGGTCAGCGTCAAGGACAACGGTGAAGGCATCCCCGAAGACATCCAGGAATACCTGTTCGATCCTTTCTTCACCTCGAAACCCCAGGGCTCGGGCCTGGGCCTGGCGCTGGTAGCCAAGATCATCGGCGACCACGGCGGCGTCATCGAATGCCAAAGCGAGCCCAAGAAGACCGAGTTCCGCGTCATGTTGCCGATGGACGAAGGCAACGCCCTGGGCGCCCCCGAGGAGACCCCCTGATGGCGGCGCCGACCATCCTCGTCGCCGATGACGACGGCGCCATCCGCACCGTCGTCAGCCAGGCCCTGGGCCGCGCCGGATACGAGGTCCGGGCGACCGGCAACGCGGCGACCCTGTGGCGGTGGGTCAGCGACGGCGATGGCGACATTGTCATCACCGATGTCATCATGCCCGACGAAAACGGACTCGATCTGGTCCCCCGCATCCGCGGCATCCGCCCGGAGCTCCGGATCATCGTCATGAGCGCCCAGAACACGCTTCTGACCGCCGTCAAGGCAACCGAACGGGGCGCTTTCGAATACCTGCCCAAGCCTTTCGACATCAATAAACTGGTCGACGTCGTCCGCCGCGGTTTGGAAACCCCGCGCTCGGCCGAAGAGAAAACCGACGCCGAAGCCGAAGACGCCCTGCCGTTGATCGGCCGATCGCCGGCAATGCAGGAAATCTACCGCACCCTGGCGCGGCTGATGGGCACCGACCTGACGGTGATCATTAACGGCGAATCGGGCACCGGCAAGGAACTGGTCGCCCGGGCGCTGCACGATTACGGCAAACGCAAGGACGGGCCCTTCGTCGCCATCAACATGGCGGCGATCCCCAGGGAACTGATCGAAAGCGAGCTGTTCGGCCATGAAAAGGGCGCCTTCACCGGCGCCCAGACCCGCCAGGCCGGTCGTTTCGAACAGGCCGAAGGGGGAACCCTGTTCCTCGACGAAATCGGCGACATGCCCCCGGAAGCCCAGACCCGCTTACTCCGGGTTCTGCAGGAAGGAGAATTCACCACCGTCGGCGGCCGCACGCCGATCAAGGCCGACGCGCGGATCGTCGCCGCCACCCACCACGACCTGAAACAACTGATCCGCCAGGGCCTGTTCCGTGAGGATCTGTATTTCCGCCTCAACGTGGTGCCGATCCGCCTGCCGCCGCTTCGCGAACGCACCGAGGATATTCCCGAGCTGGTTCGGTCCTTCTTGACCAAGGCGGCGGCCGAGGGGTTGCCCTGGAAAATCATCGACAACGCGGCCATGGATCGCATGAAGGACTATTCATGGCCCGGCAACGTTCGCGAACTGGAAAACCTGATCCGGCGCTTGGCGGCACTTTATTCGCAAGAGGTCATCACCGTCGAGGACATCGAGGCCGAACTGGCCAACGCCTCGCCAGAGAATGCCGAGGACAAGGAAAAAGGGTTGTCGCAAACGGTTAAAAACCTTCTTTCCACCTACTTCTCGGCCCATGCTGACGGGCTGCCGGCGGCCGGCCTTTATCAGCGCGTGCTCAGGGAGGTCGAGCGGCCGCTGATTACCCTGACCTTGCAGGCGACCCAGGGCAACCAGATCCGCGCCGCGGAGGTCCTGGGGCTGAACCGCAACACGCTGCGTAAAAAGATTCGCCAACTGAACATTCCGATCGTCAGGGGGGCGAAATGAACGACACTCCCTCGACCATGGAAAAGATCCCCGCCTGGATGACCAACGCCAGCGTGCACCGGAAAATGGCCTATGCCCTAGTCGTTTTGGCCGTCGTTTTGGGAATCGCTACCGTCGCCACGATGACCGGGCGAACGTCCGCGGCCACCAACGTACAGACGATCCTCAACCTGCTTTACGTGGACGGCATTATCCTGCTGCTGTTGGGCCTGGTAATCGCCCGGCGGCTGGTCACCTTGTGGCAGGAACGCCGTAGCGGCCAGGCCGGGGCCGGGTTGCACGGTCGACTGGTGATGCTGTTTGGCTTGGTGGCGGTGACGCCGGCCATCCTGGTCGCCGTATTCTCGGCCTTGTTCATTAATTACGCGCTTGATGTGTGGTTCTCGGACAAGGTCAAGGACGCCATCAACAAATCCCAGGCGGTCACCCAGGCTTACCTGCAGGAGCACCGCAAGAACATTTCCGTTGACGCCTTCGCCATCGCCGGCGACCTGAATTTCAACGCCCCGCTTGTCGGCACCAATCCCCGGCGGTTCAACCAAATCCTATCGCATCACGCGGCGCTCAAGGCGCTGTCGGAAGTCCTGGTCATCGACCGCGGCGGACAGATCATGGCGCGCTCCGAACTCAGCCTGTCGCTCAAGGCCGAACGCATTCCGAAAGAGGTTTTCGATAAAGCCAGCCGTGGCGAAATCGCCATCTTCCGCGGCCGCACTGAGGACCGCATCCGAGCCATCGTTCGGCTGCAGGGTTTAGTCAATACCTTTCTGCTGGTCGAACGCTTCGTCGATCCGAAGGTCATCGAACATATCAAGCTGATCGATAACGCCGCCGGCCGTTACAAGGCCATGGAAGCGAAACGCAGCGGCATTCAGATCAGCTTCGTGATGATCTTCATCGTCGTCGCCTTGCTTCTGTTGTTGGCCGCCATCTGGGTAGGCTTGACCGTTTCGACCCAAATGGCGAGGCCGATCAGTTCCCTGATCCGGGCCGCCAAAAGGGTCAGCGAAGGCGATTTGACCGTCAGCGTCGACGCCACCGACAGCAGCGATGAAATTTCCACCCTCGGGCGCACCTTCAACACCATGACCGGGCAGTTGAAAAGCACTCAGGAAGGCTTGATGGACGCCAACCGCGAACTCGACGAACGGCGCCGGTTCACGGAAACGGTGCTGGCGGGCGTTTCCGCCGGCGTCATCGGCCTCGATGCCCAGGGCAAAATCCATCTTACCAACCGTTCGGCTTCGGATTTACTGGAGATGGACCTCGATCAATCGATCGGCCAATCCCTTGGCGACGCGGTTCCGGAAATGGCGGAATTGCTGGAAAAGGCGATGGACCGGCCGGAACGGTCGCAACAGGCGGAAATCAAGGTCGGCCGGAAGGGCCGTTTCATCACCTTGGTGGTTTTCATCGCTGCCGAAAGGCTGGCTGGGGATATCATCGGCTACGTGGTGACCTTCGACGACGTGACCGAGCTGTTCTCGGCCCAGCGCAAGGCCGCCTGGGCCGACGTTGCCAGGCGCATCGCCCACGAGATCAAGAACCCGTTGACGCCGATTCAGCTTTCGGCGGAACGCCTGAAGCGGAAATACCTGGACGAGATCAAAAGCGACCCGGAAACCTTCGCCAGTTGCACCGAGACCATCGTCCGCCAGGTCGAGGACCTACACCGCATGGTAGACGAGTTTTCGTCGTTCGCCAGGATGCCGCAACTGTCGTTGAAGAACGAGAACCTGTCGGAAATCTGCCGCGGGGTCATGACCCTAGAAACCAACCGCCATCCGGACATCGACTATGACGCCGACCTGCCCGCAGACAACATCCGGCTTTATTGCGACCACCGTCAGGTTTTCCGCGCCCTGACCAATCTTTTCAAGAATGCCGCCGAAGCCATCATCGGCCGCAAGGAGGACCAAGGGGATAAGGCGCCCAAGGGCCAAATCCATGTCACCCTCGGCACCGGTCCCGGGAAGGACAAGGACGGGAACCTCGAAGAGAACGTCGTGACCCTGACCATCGAAGACAACGGCGGCGGCCTGCCCAAGGATGACCGCGAACAATTGACCGAGCCCTACGTTACCATGCGCACCAAGGGCACCGGGCTCGGGCTCGCCATCGTCAAAAAAATCATGGAAGACCATAACGGCCATTTGCTGCTCGAAGATCGTGACGGCGGCGGCGCCAGGGTGTCGTTGGTTTTCTACCCGATGGAACAGCCTGCCGGGACCGGCCCGGACGGCGAAGAAGAGGACCGAGACCCGATGAAGGTGGCGACCAGCTTGATGACCAACAGATTGTAAGGTCGAGCAACCATGGCCCACGACATCCTGATTGTTGACGACGAAACCGATATCCGGGTGCTGACTTCGGGCATCCTTCAGGACGAGGGATACCAGACCCGCGAAGCGGCCGGCAGCGCCGACGCCTTGAGCGCCGTCGAGGCCCGGCGGCCGAGCCTAGTGCTGTTGGATATCTGGCTTCAGGGAAGCGAGATGGACGGCCTCGGAATTCTCAAGGTCCTGAAACGGGATCATTCGGCGATCCCGGTTCTGATAATGAGCGGCCATGGCAACATCGAAACCGCTGTCACCGCCATCAAGGACGGCGCCTATGACTTCATCGAAAAACCGTTCAAGGCCGACCGCCTGATTGTTCTGGTCGACCGCGCCATCGAGGCCAACCGCCTGCGCCGCGAAAACGAGGAACTGAAGCTTCGCGCCGGCACCGCCAACGAACTGATCGGCCAATCCCAAGCCATCCGCGAGGTCAAGGAATCCATCGACCGGGTGGCGCCCGTCAACAGCCGGGTTCTGATTACCGGCCCGGCGGGGTCGGGCAAGGAAGTCGTGGCCCGGATGCTGCACTCCAAATCGCAGCGCGCCAAAAGTCCGTTCGTCGTCGTCAATTGCGCCACCATGCTGCCCGAGCGGTTTGAAATCGAGCTGTTCGGAGCCGAAAACCCCAGCGCGGAAAGCGAAACGCAACAAAAGGTGGGGACCTTCGAGGCCGCCCACAACGGTACGCTGTTTCTCGACGAGGTCGCCGACATGCCCCTGGAAACCCAGGGCAAGATCGTCCGCGTCCTGCAGGAACAGATTTTCGAGCGTGTCGGCGGCACTACCCGGGTCGAGGTCGATGTCCGCGTGGTCGCCGCCTCGACGGCCGACCTGGCTGAAGAGATCGACGCCGGGCGTTTCCGCGAAGACCTTTTCTACCGTCTGAACGTAGTCCCGATCGAGGTGCCGCCACTGAAAAAGCGCCCGGACGATATCCCGCTTCTGGCCCAGCACTTCATGGAACGAGCCGCCACCGCCACCGGTCGGCCGCACCGGGAAGTCAATGCCGACGCCTTGGCCGTTTTGCAGGCTTATTCTTGGCCCGGCAACGTCCGCGAGCTGCGCAACGTCATCGAGCGGCTGTTGATCATGGCCCCCGATGACCCTTCGAAATCCATCGGTATCGACATGCTGCCGCCTGAAATCAACGCCGACACCCCGGTCAGCGGCAACATGGCAGGAAAAATGGAGATCATGGGCTTGCCGCTACGCGACGCGCGGGAAATTTTCGAGCGCGAATACCTGATGGCCCAGGTGACCCGTTTCGGCGGCAACATATCGAAAACGGCCGAATTCATTGGCATGGAGCGTTCGGCCCTGCACCGCAAGCTCAAATCCTTGGGCATGCGCAACGAAGAAAAGCAATAACGCTTTGCACGTTGACGACGCCCGCTTTCCGGCTAAGTTCTTAGGCCAGGGCGGCCTCGCGATGACAGAAAAGGCAACGGCTTTATGAAGGTTATCGTCTGCGGCGCCGGACAGGTCGGTTTCAGCATCGCCCGCCATCTGGCCCTTGAAAACAACGACGTCACGGTCATCGACCAGGACCCGGCGCTGGTGCGCCGCGTCAGCGATACCTTGGACGCGCAGGGCGTGGTCGGCCATGCGTCGAACCCGGACGTCCTTGAGCAGGCCGGGATCGCCGACGCCGACATGATCATCGCCGTCACCTACGCCGACGAGGTCAACATGGTCGCCTGTCAGATCGCGCATTCGCTTTTCGACGTGCCGACCAAGATCGCCCGGGTGCGTGAGCAAAGCTATCTGCAGCCCATCTACGCCAACCTGTTTTCCCGCGATCACATGCCCATCGACGTCATTATTTCACCGGAAATCGAGGTCGCCCGCGCCGTATCGCGCCGCCTTCAGGTGCCGGGCGCATTCGAAATGATCCCGCTGGTCAACGACAAGGTGAAGCTGATCGGGGTGCGCTGCGAAGAGACCTGCCCGCTGGTCAATACGCCGCTCAGGCAACTGACGGAGCTTTTCCCCGATCTCAATATCGTCATCGTCGGCCTGATGCGGGATTCCAAGCCCATGGTGCCGACAGCCGACGACCATATGGTCCCCGGCGACGAGGTTTATTTCGTCGTCGATTCCGAACAGGTGACCCGCGCCATGGCCGCCTTCGGCCATGAGGAACGCGAAGCCCGGCGGCTGTTGATCTTTGGCGGCGGTAATATCGGGCTTTTCCTGGCCCAGGCGATCGAAAAGGAACACGACTGGGTCAAGGCCAAGATCATCGAAGCCGACAAGGAGCGTGCCGAACAGATTTCCGGGATGCTGGAAAACACCATGATCATCAACGGCGACGTCCTGGACCCCGAAATCCTCGAAGAAGCCAACATCAGCCAGACGGAAACCGTGGTCGCGGTAACCAACGACGACGAAACCAATATCCTCGCCTCGCTGCTGGCCAAGCGCTACGGCTGCAAACGGGCGATAACGCTGATCAACACCGGGACTTACGAGCCGCTGATCAATTCGCTCGGCATCGACGTGGTGGTCAGCCCCCGCAACATCACCATATCGACGATCCTGCAATACGTGCGGCGCGGCCGCATCCATTCCGTCCATACGCTGCGCGAAGGTTTCGGCGAGCTGATCGAGGCCGAGGCGCTGGAAACCTCAGAATTGGTCGGCCGCCCCCTGAAAGAGGTGAAGCTTCCGCCCGGCGTGTTGCTGGGCGCCATCGTGCGGGACGGCGAAATGATCTGCCCGCGCGGCTCGACGGTGGTGCAGACCAAGGACAGGGTGGTCCTGTTCGCCGCCGAGGACGTAATCCACCAGGTGGAAAAGATGTTCTCCGTGCAGTTGGAGTACTTTTGATGGCAGCCAAACGAAAACCGGCGGGCGCCATCGGGGTGCTGGGCGGCATGGGCCCGATGGCGACGGTCGATTTCTTGGCTAAGGTCATCGAACTGACCCCGGCGTCGAGGGATCAGGACCACCTGCCCCTTATCGTTTATTCGGTGCCGCAGGTGCCGGACCGCTCGGCCTCCATCGTCGAAGGAAGGGAATCGCCGTTGCCGGCCATGATTGAGGGCCTGCGCACGTTGGTGCGGGCGGGGGTCGAATGCATCGCCATCCCGTGCAACACGGCCCACCACTGGTACGACGACCTGGCGCGAGAAAGTTCCGTTCCGGTTCTCCATATGGTCGACTCCGCCGGCGCCGCCATGCAGCGCCTGGGCGTCCCTGATGGCCCGGTGGGGCTTCTCGCCACCGCTGGCACCCTTGCTGCCGGCATCTACCCAGCGCGGCTCGTCCGTCACGGCTACGAGTGCGTGGTTCCCGACGACGGCGACATGGAAACCCTGGTGACGCCCGGCATCGGCCTGGTGAAGGCGGGGCGGACGGCTGAGGCCGAGGAGCTCCTGCGCACCGCCGCCGACAACCTTCTTGGGCGCGGCGCGCGCGTCGTCATCCTCGCCTGCACGGAAATCCCGGTGGCGTTGAAGGACGACGACGCTTCCGAGGGGCGTTACGTGGACGCCACCCGGGCCCTGGCGGAAGCCTGCGTCCGCTGGTCCCGGGGCGACGACCGGCCGCCGCCCGGGGCCCGGGAAAAGCGGCAGCGGCAAAACGCATGACGCGAATCGTCTACGTCAACGGCCGCTACGTGCCCCACCACGAGGCGGCGGTCCATATCGAAGACAGGGGCTATCAGTTCGCCGACGGCGTCTACGAGGTGATCGCCGTCCGCCGCGGCCGTCTGGTCGACGAAAACGGGCATCTCGACCGCCTCAATCATTCCCTTTCCGAACTGCGCATCGGCTGGCCGTTGTCGCGGCGGGCGCTGAAATTCATCCTCCGCGAGGTGATCCGCCGCAACCGCCTGAACGGCGACGGCATGGTCTATCTTCAGGTGACCCGCGGCGTGGCGCCCCGAAGCCATGCCTTCCCCGATCACCACGAAAGCGCCCTGGTGGTGACGGCGCGGCGATTAAGGTTTCTCCAAGGGGATGGGGTGGACGTGATCACTATTCCCGATATTCGCTGGAAGCGCTGCGATATCAAGTCCATATCCCTTCTCCCCAACGTCCTCGGCAAGCAGCAGGCCAAGGACTCGGGGGCCTCCGAGGCGTGGATGGTGGACAGCGGCGGCCAGGTGACGGAAGGCACGTTGTCCAACGCCTGGATCGTCACCGAGAGGGGTGAGCTGATCACCCGCGACGTCAGCCGCGCCATCCTCAATGGCATCACCCGCCAAGCTGTTCTCCGGCTGGCCACGGGGGCCGAGATCGCTTTCTCCGAACGCCCGTTCACCGTCAACGAGGCGAAAGCGGCGCGCGAGGCCTTCATCACCGGCACCACGGTCCTCGTCACGCCGGTGGTGCGCATCGACGGCGAGCCTGTCGGCAATGGCCGGACGGGCAAGTTTACGGCCAAACTCCTGGCCTTTTACGCCCGCCACATGGATAACCAAGGTAAGGAAACGTGACGGCGGTCTCCAGGCCTAGTGGCCAAGGGGCGGGGCCGAGGGCCATCCTGTTCGATTGGGACAACACCTTGGTCGATTCCTGGCCGACCATCCATGACGCCCTGAACGTTACGCTCACCGCCTTCGGCAAAGAGCCCTGGATCCTCGATGAAACCCGAAGCCGGGTCCGAAAATCCATGCGCGACAGCTTTCCCAAGCTGTTCGGAGACAAGTGGCGGGACGCCGGCGACGTTTTTTACGAACGCTATGCCGCCATTCATGTGGATAAGCTGCGCCCCATCGACGGCGCCCAGGGGATGCTGGAAAGCCTTTCCCGGACGGGTATCTACATCGGTGTCGTCAGCAACAAGAAGGGCGATTTCCTGCGTTTGGAGGCCGAACACCTGGGCTGGGACCGGTTTTTCGGCGCCATGGTCGGGGCCCTGGACGCGGACCGGGACAAACCGGCCGCCGATCCCGTCGACCTGGCGCTGGCGACAAGCGGCATCGCCAGGGGGCCTAGCGTGTGGTTCGCCGGCGACGCCGATATCGACATGGAATGCGCTTATAATGCCGGCTGTACCCCCGTCCTGGTCCGCGATCCGGCGCCCAGGCCCGGCGAATTCAACGCCCATCCCCCGGCCCGGCACTTCCGGGACTGCGACGCGCTTTGCAAGTTTATTAATTCCTTGTAAGATTATTTTGACGTCGAGCCCCCCCCGGCGAGGGCCGTCGGACGGGAGAAGGGGAGTATAATAAGTAATTGAAAACAGGGAGAAACCCGCAATCTATCCCCTGATTGGGCGGGTTCAATAAAATAAAGGGGGTGGCAATCATGTCGTCCGATAAAACGCAAAACGTGCAAGATGTATTTCTGAATCACATCAGAAAACAAAAGACGCCGGTGACCATTTTTCTGGTCAATGGGGTGAAGCTCCAGGGAATCGTTACTTGGTTCGACAATTTTTCGGTGCTATTGCGCCGCGACGGGCATACCCAGTTGGTTTACAAACATGCCATTTCAACGGTCATGCCTTCGATGCCTATTCAGTTGTTTGAGCCGGAAAAAGAAGAAAATGTGGAGGCAGAGGCCGAAGCATAATCGGTCGAGCTTTTGACGGGATTAGACAAACCCGATACACGACAACCCACCACCGAGCAAGCCGCCCGGAAAGGGGAGGGTTGTGTTGTCATTCATCCGAGCGTGAAGAGTTCGTCGAAAGCCGACCGGGAGGAGCAGCATCTGGCCGAAGCGGTCAGCTTGGCGCACGCCATCAATCTCGACATAGTTCACGCCGAGATCGTGACATTAAGAATGCGTCGCCCGGCAACGCTGTTCGGCGCCGGCGCCATTAAACGCCTGGGCCAGATTATTAGCGACGAAGCAACGGATTCCCCTGACCCCATCACCGTTGCTATCGTCGATTCTCCGCTGACCCCTGTGCAGCAACGAAACCTGGAACAGGCCTGGCAATGTAAGGTCATCGACCGCACCGGGTTGATTCTGGAAATCTTCGGCGAACGCGCCCGAACTCGGGAGGGCCGCCTGCAAGTCGAACTGGCGGCGCTGAACTACCAGCGAAGCCGGCTGGTCAGAAGCTGGACTCACCTGG